>Ga0307412_10000031_pt1 | contig 207128 bp, 156 predicted proteins | sample DK1Cmetagenome_3_FD_203823 | JGI IMG/M metagenome (GOLD analysis project Ga0307412, IMG submission 203823) | Maize rhizosphere microbial communities from greenhouse at UC Davis, California, United States - DK15-C-1 | ecosystem: Host-associated > Plants > Roots > Rhizosphere > Soil | place...
CGGTTCTTTTTTCTCTTTTTCCATAGCTCATTTGTTTAGTAATGGATTGGGAAAATTATCACTCTGGTCCTCTTCAACATTATCAAGACAAGTAAAGTCTTTTTCAATGAGTAAGCTAACAGGCCCCTTCCGATCATCAAAACCCACCCTATCTGTATTGCTGAGTTCATCAACCATTGTTTTTGGTATGCTTAGTACAATCCGGTCGCCAATGTAATCAGCCGACAGGCCATCACCATCTATAGTTTCAATGGCATACACCAGCGTTTTACCCACAAACTCAGAACGTTCCTCTAGAAAGCCTTCAGATCCCAGCTTTGCTACGTCAGATTTGGTAAGTCTATATCTCAGCGAGTTGCCTTTAATTCTAATTTTCATCTGTATATTATTTGTTTTTCAATTGTTATGAAGCTGTCAGATTTTTCATACCACTATGTAGTTTGAGAAATCATGATGGTTTCATGCGATGTTGGTATTAATATTCTACTGCTTAAATTGTAAATATTGAACCTGTCTTCTTTCAGGAAACCCAAAAGTGTAATATCAAATTCCGCAGCAAGTTCCACTGCAAGACTCGATGGAGCGCCAATGGCAGCAACAATTGCAATACCGGCCATGGCTGCTTTCTGAATTAATTCAAAACTTGCCCTTCCACTCAGCAATAAAATATGCTGATCCAATGGCAGGTCGTCGTTGACTAGTGCCCTGCCAATTAACTTGTCAAGTGCATTGTGTCGCCCAACATCTTCCCGCAACAGAACTAAATCACCTTTGACAGTAAAAAGGCCTGATGCATGAATGCCTCCGGTAGCTGCAAACCCGCTTTGGGCTGCACTTAACTTTCCTGCCAATTTATATAATATATCTGTTGATAGGTTTAATTGGGGTTTATCCTGATTATTAAAAGGACTAACTGTCCTAATAGATTCAATAGAGCCTTTTCCGCATACTCCGCAACTAGAGGTGGTATAAAAATTCCGGTCAGATTGCTGCAACTGAGGTATGAAATTTTCAGCGAGTTCCACCTGCACGATATTCTGCTTTTGTGATGAACATTTCATGTCTAAGTGATAGGTATCAGTCACATCCTGATAAGAAGAAATAATTCCTTCTGTAAACAAAAAGCCTACTGCAAGTTCCAGGTCATTACCTGGCGTGCGCATGGTCACAGATATATTCTTTTGTATCCGCTCTGACCGGGGGCCATAAGCAATTCTTATTTCAAGAGGCTCTTCTATGGAAAGTAGATCCGATAAAGGTGCACTTATTAAACCCTTAACCTTTCTGACAAGTATCTGCTTTATGGAAACTAATTCTAAATCCTCCATTTCCGTACGGTTTTAATAAAATAATCGCTCTTAAAATTAAGAAAAAATCAGTCTAAAAAGAATTGTATGGGAGATATTCAACCAAAGAATAATCGATTAGCCTCAGATATTATTTAAATCACTTATTGTGTTATAGTTATCAAAATAAGCCTTCCATTTTTTAGGAACAGGAAGGTAACAGGCATCTAGCTGTTCAAGTGCATATTTCATACTGTGCTTATGCAATTCCTGATTCATATACAAGGCATATACCTTGTCCAATGCCTTTGCTGAATATATGCCGCATAGTGGTTCAGATTGCTTTTCCTTCATAAAGACCAATGCATCGGCCGGCTTATCCTCATACTGTTGAACAACAAAGTCTAAAAGATCAACTTCCATGTTTATCATATCACAGGCAAGTACCAGTAAATCTTCCTTCGGATAAATAAGGTGTACGGATAAGATGCCTCTAAGTGGGCCTCCGATAGATAATACAGGCTCGTCTGCGATTAATGAAGAGGTAGGAAAGACAGTTTGGTATATTGGTAATTGTAGTGTATTTACGGATATGGCAACAGGAATTTGTAATGATGACAACTTTGCAAATGCTTGTTGCGCCCATGTTTGTTGCCCATTTTGCAACAGGCCTTTATCCTTTCCCATTCTTAGACTTTGACCACCTGAAAGAACTACTCCAATCATTTTTATTAGTTTATTGAAACAAATTTAGACATTCTATAAGTTCGATTGTTATCAAATTATCTCAATCAGTAATATTGGTAGTAATACCCGTAATCCATCTACCATTAATGCCTTTAGTTATTTTGATCTTTGAATTAAAGAATTGAAGATGAAAAGCATCATAACCCTATGGCAAGTTATTAAGGATAAGGTATATGATTTAACATTAAAAGCAAAATATAATTAGAAAAACAGTATTTTAATAGAGAAATATCACCAAAAACCATTAGCATATGATTAACTTAAATATCAATCAAAAATCTTATGAGGTAGATGCAGATCCAGATATGCCCCTTTTGTGGGCCATTCGGGATCTTGTTGGTCTGACCGGAACCAAATATGGATGTGGTGTTGCTCAATGTGGAGCCTGTGTAGTTCACCTGAACGGAGAAGCTGTACGGTCATGTGTAACCAAAGTTAGCCGGGCGGAAGGTAAAAAAGTCGTCACCATCGAAGGACTATCAAAAAACAATGATCATCCACTACAGTTAGCCTGGAATGAAGTTAATGTGCCACAATGCGGGTATTGTCATTCTGGTCAATTGATGTCGGCAGCTGTGCTATTGAGGGAAAACCCAAATCCTACAGATGAGGATATTGATAATGCTATGTCTGGAAACATTTGTCGTTGCGGTACCTATCCCCGCATTCGAAAAGCGATTCACTTAGCAGCAGAACTGCATAAAAAGGAAGGCAGAACAATATGAAAAGATCAATAATTATCATGGCAGTCATCCTCTCCATGATTGGAATCATGGCTTTCAGCTTGAGTACTGTAAACAACCATCCCAATGTTACTGGAGAAACCACACAGAAAATAAAAAAGGACAGTATAGCATCAGTAAAAGCCTTTGAACAGGTTTATAAAGTTTTAATGAGCCCACGCTGTATGAACTGTCACCCTTCGGGAGATATCCCTTTACAGGGAGACGACAGTCACCTGCATGAGATGTATCCAAAAAGAGGGCACGACGGCAAAGGCGTGTTTGCGATGAAATGTGCGAATTGCCATCAGCCGAACAATACTCCTGGTTTACATGCCCCACCGGGAAATCCGGACTGGCATTTGCCACCTGCAGATATGAAAATGGTGTTCCAGAGCAAAACAGCACATGAACTGGCTAAACAACTGGTAAACCCTAAGCAAAATGGCAATAAGTCTATGAAACAACTATTGGAACATGCAGACGATGGGTTGGTTTTATCTGGATGGAATTCGGGAGAGGGACGTTCACAGCCACCAATGAGCCATGCAGCATTCAAAAAAGCATGGGAAACATGGATCAATACCGGGGCATATGCTCCTAAAAGCAAATAAATTAATTCTACAACTATGAGTACTAACCAAGTTTCCAGAAGAGATTTTCTCAGGGTTTCAGGTCTGGCAGGCACAGCATTGTGCCTAGGTTTCTATTTCCCTTCAAGTGCCAAAGAAGCAGAAATCGTGAATACAAGTGGGGTAGCAAAATCAGAAGTAGAACTGAACGCCTGGATCCACATAGATACAGATGGCAAAGTCACTATTTTTAACCACCGTGCCGAAATGGGTCAGGGTTCTTTTCAGTCCGTTCCACAGATTATTGCCGAAGAGCTCGAAGTTGATCTGAAAGATGTAAATATCGTTTTCGCCCAAGGTAACAGAGAAAAGTACGGCAGTCAGATTACCGGCGGAAGTTCAACCATACGTGGATCTTATAAGAATTTATTAAAGTTAAGCGCAACTGCCCGGATTATGCTGATCACCATTGCAGCAAAAAAGTGGAATGTACCCATTACTGACTGCTATGCAGAATCCGGCCAAGTACTACACAAAGCTTCAGGAAAGAAATTTCACTATGGAGAACTCGTTGTAGATGCTTCGAAACTAGAAGCACCGAAAGAAGTTGTCCTTAAAAAAATCTCCGAATACAAACTGATCCGCAAACCACTACACAGGCAGGATACCCCACTAAAAACAAATGGTACTGCAATATTTGGTCTGGATAAGAAGTTACCGGGCATGCTTTATGCAACTGTTGAGCGTAATCCGAGGTTACGAGGAATAGTAAAAAGTTTTGATGCCAGTGCAGCCCTGAAAATACCAGGAGTTACAAAGGTTTTTAAAGTTCGCATGGGCGTTTTTAATACTTTTCGTGAGGGTGTAGCCGTTGTTGCAAATTCAACCTGGGCAGCAATGCAGGGGAAAAAAGCATTAAAGGTAGAATGGGATGATTCCGGATTCGAACACATAAACACCGCTGAAATCTACAAACGCCAGCAAGAAGACCTCCAAACCAAGGAAGGTTTATACCTAAAAAAACAAGGGAATCCAGATGATATCCTTAAACAGGAAGGAAAAACCATAGACGTAGTTTACCAGACTCCTTATCAGTCGCATAGCTGCATGGAACCTGTAAACTGTGTTGCTCATTATCAAGGCGACAAGGTGGAGATTTGGGGACCTATCCAGGCTCCGGAATGGGTACAGGATTACATCAGCGGGCAATTGGGCTTACCTAAAGAAAAAGTCATCGTTAACATGACTTTCCTGGGTGGTGGATTTGGCAGAAAAGCATTTATGGATTATCCTCATGAGGCCACAATGATCTCCAAAGAAATCGGAGCTCCGGTTCAGGTGGTGTGGACAAGAGAGGATGATGCTACCCAAGGACCATACCGTCCGGGCATTTCATACAGGTGCCAGGGTGCTATTCATAACGGAGAGGTAACTGCACTCAAATTCCGCATGTCAGGTCAGAATAATGACCATTGGCGAGGTGGGAAAACAGACCAGGCGAACCGAAGCACCTCCGAAGGATTTCTTAAACCATACTTCGACGGCATCAAAAACATCAGCTTTGCCGAAGTACAATTTGAAACACCTATTCCTACTATGTGGTGGCGCTCTGTATATGCCTCTACCAATGGATTTGCCTATGAAAGTTTTCTGGATGAGGTTGCTTTAGCAGCAGGTAAGGATCCTCTGGATCTCAGGAGACAGTATTTACAGGATGAACGATGCCAGCGATTGATTGACAAAATGGAAGAAGTTTCGGGCTGGAAGAAAAGGAAGAAGAATGAAGGTTTTGGCGCTGCCATTACAGAATGCTTTTCCAGTACGGTGGGCCAAATTGTAAAAGTATCCAAAGATGCTGGCGGTAAAATTAAAATAGATCAGGTTTGGGCCGTGATGGATTGTGGATGGTACGTAAATCCTGATATCATCCGAGCTCAGGTAGAAGGAAGCATAGTAATGGCATTAGGTGCGGCCACAATTCACGAAATCACATTTAAAGATGGACTGGTAGAGCAAAGAAACTTCTATGATTATAAAATGCCAAGAATTACAGACATACCACCAATAGAAGTGCACATTATGGAAAATGAGGCAGATGCAGGCGGAGTTGGTGAACCGGGTTTACCGGCCTTTGCCCCGGCCCTTACAAATGCCATATTTGATTTAACAGGGAAGCGGATAAGGAAACTTCCATTTGATTTAAGCGCTGTTTAATTACGAGATTCTGATGAAAGAAATTGCTGACATACTTAAGGCCTATCAAAAAGCTTTGAAGGCAAACAAAAAGACAGCACTGGCAACCGTAGTAAAGGTAGAAGGATCTTCCTATCGCAGACCAGGAGCCAGAATGCTGATTACAGAAGATGGACAACTTACAGGCGCCATTAGCGGGGGCTGTTTGGAAGGTGATGCCTTGAGAAAAGCACTTTCGGTTATTGTGCAACAGGAAAACAAGCTCATCACTTATGATACAACCGATGAAGAGGATGCAAAGATTGGTGTACAACTAGGCTGCAATGGCATTGTCCATATCCTTTTTGAACCGATAGTTGAAGAGGAAGAACTCAATCCAGTTGCCATTTTAGCTGCCTTAAGCGAGAAACGTGAGGATGCGGTTTTGGTCACACTTTTCGCTCTAGATTCAAAAGTGCAACCTGGCACAAGTATGCTTTACCGAAAAGATAGCCTCCAATCTAATATCCCCGTAGAAATAAAACAATCAATAATGGATGATGTGGCTAAGGTATGGGATAATAAAACTTCGGTTTTCAGTAATTATCAAACGCCTGAAGAAAATATAGACGGGTTTTTAGAGTTTATCCGGCCATCCATTTCTTTGGTTATTGCTGGTGCCGGAAACGATGTACAACCGTTGGCAGAGGTAGCTTATCTTTTAGGATGGGAGGTAACGATTGCTGATGGCAGACCCGCTCATGCCTCAACAATACGTTTTCCAAATGCAAACCAGGTCTTGGTCAGCAAACCGGAGCAACTTCTATCACAAGTCCACATAGATGAACAAACAGCATTCGTGCTGATGACCCACAATTACAATTATGATCTTGAACTCCTGAATCTTCTTCTAGACACCAATGCGCCATACGTTGGTATTCTTGGACCTAAAAAGAAACTGATCAGGATGCTCGGTGAACTGGACAGGAATACCTCGGAAAACGAATCCCGGGTACATGGACCGATTGGCCTTGATATCGGAGCAGAAACTGCAGAAGAAATCGCTATCTCGATTGTTGCAGAAATTAAATCTGTTTTTTCGGGTGCTTCGGCAAATTCCCTGAAAGTAAAAAGGAGCCCAATACATGTCTATTCTAATTTATGAACACGGGGATCATCATATTGGCAGCAGGGAATTCAAGCCGGCTGGGTCGGCCCAAACAACTCTTAAAGTATAAAGGCAAAACACTGTTGGATTTAGTAACCGAAGAAGCCTTAAAAATACCCATTATACCAACTGTTGTGGTTCTTGGTGCCTATTCAAAAGAAATATTAAACCATCACACTTACCTGGAAATTGCCTATATTGTCAATCCTAACTGGCAAACAGGAATATCCTCGAGTATTGCTGCAGGGATGTCTGCGATAGGGAATCAATCAAAGGAAATAGAAAACGTAATCATTGCGGTCGCGGATCAGGTTTTCATTACTTCAAAAGTCTTTGAGAAACTCCTTCAAAAGCGTAAGCTGAGTAGTAAAGGCATCATTGCCAGTAGTTATGCTGAAACGGTAGGTACTCCTGTCCTATTCAGTAAAAAATACTTTGAAAAGCTTTTATCTCTTACCGGCAATACAGGGGCAAAAAGTATTGTACAATTAAACATGGAGGATACAGAAATTATCCCCTTTGAGTTAGGACATATAGATATAGATACAGAAACAGATTACAACAATTTAATCAAACACCAATGATAACAGATTCTTTTGGACGAGTGCACGATTACCTGCGGATATCACTTACTGATAACTGCAATTTCCGCTGCTTCTACTGTATGCCAGAGGAAGAATATGACTTTACCCCAGCTTCAAGGCTGATGCAGACAGAAGAGATTGTTCAGCTTGCAAAAATATTTGTAGAACAGGGTGTAAAAAAAATCAGGTTAACCGGTGGAGAGCCTTTGGTGCGTAAAGATGCAGCCGCGATCATAACTGCTTTAGGCAAGCTTCCTGTAGAATTGGTGATCACCACCAATGGAACGCGTATTGCAGAAATGCTCCCTGCACTAATTGCAGGTGGCATTAAAACAGTTAACATTAGTCTAGATACTCTTCAGCCAGAAAAATTCTTATTCATTACACGTAGAGACCTGTTCCATCAGGTACGTAGCAATATAGAACTGCTTTTACATCACAAAATTACTGTTAAAATAAATATGGTAGTGATGAAAGGGCTCAACGATAATGAAATTAAAGATTTTATAGATTGGACGAAACATAATCCCATCCAAATCAGGTTCATTGAATTTATGCCATTCAGCGGGAATAAATGGACCAGCAATAAAATGTTTTCTCTTAATGAAATACTGGCTACCATAGCTAAAGATTTCACCATGCTTCCGGTTAAAGCCGCACCACACGATACAGCAAAAAGTTTCATGATTCCGGGACACGAAGGTTCTTTTGCCATTATAAGCACCATGACAGCACCATTTTGCAGTACTTGTAACAGGATGCGGTTGACTGCTGATGGAAAGCTCAAAAATTGCCTGTTCTCTGATGGAGAGACAGACCTACTGAGTCCTTTAAGAAACAATCAAGACATTCTTCCATTGATCCAATCTTCTATTTGGAGTAAGAAAAAAGAACTTGGCGGACAGCTTATTGAGCATTTCGAAAAACTGGATGCGGATTCCATCAAGAACAGAAGTATGATTACCATAGGAGGATAATTTAAAATGATAAGCGTTAACGAGGCAAAACAACTGATTTCAGATCATACTCAACCGTTGCAAGCCCTAAAATTAAGTCTAAAAAAGGCTTCAGGACACATTTTAGCTGCAGATATCTATGCGCGCTATGATATTCCGGCTTTCAAACAATCATCTATGGATGGATATGCTTTGGTTTATCAGGATTCCTCATCAGAATTAGAAATGATCGGGGAAATGGCCGCTGGCACCAGCCAACTGTTGTCCATTAACCCCAATCAAACCACCAGGATTTTTACCGGAGCTCCCCTGCCTGAAGGTGCGGATACAGTTGTGATGCAGGAAAAGATCAGTAGACAGGGAAATAAGATCACGCTTCAGGATCCAAAGCTGTCGCCCGGAGCAAATGTTCGTCAAATAGGATCGGAGATTAAAGCCGGAGCACTTGCCATGCAAAAAGGAACCGCGCTAGGCCCCGCTGCTGTAGGATTTCTGGCTGGAATTGGCATTCAGGATGTGGAAGTTTTCCCGATGCCTAAGGTAGCCATCATTTTAACAGGTAAAGAACTTCAGCAACCTGGCATGGAGCTTAATTTTGGTCAGGTATATGAATCTAACTCCTATTCTTTAACTGCCGCAATAAAAAATGAAGGAATCACTGAAATTGAAGTAACAGAGGCTGATGACAATCTGGAAATACTAACAGATGTGCTTAGGTCAGCATTACAGGAACATGATGTTGTTCTGCTTACCGGCGGTGTGAGCGTAGGAGATTACGATTTTGTACTGGAAGCCTCAAAGAAATGTGGGATTGAGCAGATCTTTCATAAAGTAAAGCAAAAGCCAGGTAAACCATTATTTTTCGGAAAAAAAGATCAAAAACTGATATTTGGTTTACCGGGAAACCCATCTTCGGTTCTTAACTGCTATTACAATTATGTATTGCCGGCTCTGAAAGCAATTTCGCACAAAGAAAATAGTGTAAAAGAAATAAGTGCCGAACTGACGCACGACTGTCAAAAACCGGCTGGCCTTACCCATTTCCTTAAGGGAAGTTACAAAAATGGCAAGGCAACACCATTAAATGCTCAGGAGTCGTTTCGGTTAAGCTCTTTTGCACTGGCTAACTGCCTGATCTATCTTCCCGAAGAACAGCAGGATTTCAAACAGGGAGATGTTGTAACCATTATGCAATTACCTAACTAAGACCATAGCTGGGTGGTTATCTTGCAATTTATTAGCAAAATCAGCATTTTAAGGGTAAATTAGCATTATGGAAATTCAGATCATCAGTTTTGGAAAAATATCCGAATTTATAGCACATCAGAAGATCGAGATCTCTGACATCCGCAATACCGATGAGTTAAAAGCTTATCTGGAAACCTCATTTCCATTGCTTAGCAATATGAAATATAAGCTTTCCCTGAATAAGGATATTGTTCAGGAGAATACGGCGATTTCAAATCAAGATACAGTAGGCATAATGCCACCTTTTTCAGGAGGATAATACCATAGAAGTGGAAAGAAAAGTAAAAAACATATTCATTGACGGAAGGATCGAACCTGCGTTCATAGCTGAGAGCATTTCTAAACACAGCGTTAAAACAACTATTGGCGGCCATAGCATATTTATGGGACAGGTGCGGAAAGATGAAATTGAAGGAAAGCTTGTGGCAGCAATTGAGTATACAGCTTATCAGGAGCTGGCACTAGAAAAAATGCATCAGATCAGGGAAGATATTTTTCAAAAATACCCACTTCATTGCATGCATGTTTACCACAGCCTGGGCACAATAAAAGCGGGTGAGATCTGTCTTTTTGTATTTACCTCATCTACACGCCGCAAACCGGCAATAGATGCCTGTGCAGAAATCGTGGAAAGATTAAAAGCAGAACTGCCAATTTGGGGCAAAGAAATATTTGAAGACGATACACATCAATGGAAAGAGAATAGCTAATATGGTAAACATTACAAAAAAATCAAGCACACTAAGAATAGCTATTGCAACTGCTACAGTAAAAGTATCTAAACCGGAAACCATTGCAGCCGTTGAACAAAGAAAAATACCCAAAGGCGATGTTTTCGAATTTGCCCGTGCAGCCGGACTTTTGGGTGTAAAAAAAACGAGCGACCTCATACCTGATTGTCATCCCCTTCCAATAGAATATACCTCCATTACCTACGAAATTGATGGACTAAACATCCATATTACTGTTGAAGTGCATACTATATACAAAACAGGTGTAGAAGTTGAAGCCATGCATGGTGCCTCCATTACTGCCCTCACCATGTATGATATGCTCAAACCCATCGATAAGGGTGTTGAGATTCAAAATATCAGGTTGCTAAAAAAATCCGGTGGTAAATCTGACCTCAAGAATTTACAGTTTCCAGATATCAAGGCAGCTGTAGTAGTCTGCTCTGATTCTATATTTGCAGGTAAGGCTCAGGATACATCAGGAAAAGCCATTATTGGATTATTGGAGCAACTTGGCATCGAAACAATCAAATATGAGATCCTTCCAGATGAAGTTGACAGTATCAAAGAAAAGGCTATTGAACTCTGCGGAATTGAACATCAGCTCCTGATTTTTACAGGAGGTACCGGACTTTCTCCGAGAGACGTTACGCCAGAAGCCATTAGCCCCTTAATTGAACGTAAAATTGATGGAATTATGGAAACAGCACGAAGATATGGTCAGGAACGCATGCCTTACGCCATGTTATCCCGTGGTGTTGCAGGATTTATAGGCGAAACACTTGTACTCACCTTTCCAGGTTCGAAAACTGCGGTAGAGGAATATATGTCGGCCTTGTTTCCACAATTATTGCACCTTTTTAAGATCAATAAGGAGCAAAAACATTAAACCTTTTGTCCAGATTTTTCCCTAAAGTATTTCTATATATCCGTCACTTCCGTTCAGCCTAATGCGCTGACCATCTCTGAGCAGCTTTGTAGCATTGTCTACTCCAACAATTGCCGGCAATCCATATTCGCGTGCAATTACTGCTCCATGGGTCATCATTCCGCCAACCTCTGTAACCAGACCTTTTATCGATACAAATAAGGGAGTCCAGCTGGGGTCCGTGAAGGTGGTAACCAATATATCTCCATCTTCCAGGTTTGCATCTTCCATATTTAAGATTACACGTGCCCTACCCTCTATCACTCCTGAAGAAACCGCCAGACCTGCAATAGCATCGGTCGGAAGTTTTTTTTCATGCTTGTATTTACCCGAAACAATTTCGCCGTCTGATGTGATCACCCTTGGCGGGTTTAGTTTTTCGTATGATTTGAACTCGTCTTTTCTTTTGCCGATGAGCTGGTTGTCTGGCTTATGGGTATGTACCATTTCGCGAAATTCTTCAATGGTAAGATAGTAAACATCTTCCCTATCTGGAATGATGTTGGCTTTTGCAAGTTGTTCCGCTTCTTTCAGCAAAGCCTGCTTATAAACGAAGAAGCGATTAACTATCCCGTATTTTGGATATTCGCGATAACCTGCAAAACTCCTGAGCAGGCTGATCATTTGTTTTGTCTCCCTGATTTTTTGTTCACCATCTGGTAATGATACCAATCGGCCTACTAATTCTTCTTCTTTTTTCAGAGCTTCCTGTCGTCCTTGTTCAAATTTTCGCTTGCCGGCTCCAGATTCAAAGTTTTTAATATTGCTCAAAATTAAAGGGACAAGTATAGTAGGGTTTTCACTCCAACGGGTTTTGGTAATATCAATCTCACCGGCACATCGCATACCATATTTATCGAGATATGCGTCAACAGCGTGACGGGCGTCTGGTCCACCGTTAAACTTAGCAAGTTCGTCCAGATAATCATCTGCTTTTACCTGTTGCAAGTATTCAATTATTTCCGGATAAGGGCGGATTGCATCCGCTACATCCAATAGTGCCAAACCCATCTCCGAAGTAATATTGTTTGATACGGATTGAGAAAGCATGTCTGCCACATTTTTTTCACCTAGCCATTCGCTCATCTTTTCATTGAGCCAGGATGAAGCATTCATTGCAGCTATGATCACACCCATATGTTGTGCCTCAAATATTGTCTTCTTTGATTGCTGGATATCTTCCAGAATAAAATCAAACACATCCGTTCCTGATTTCGTTTGGATGTTTTGTTTTAGCGCTTCTACCGATGTCTCATTATGTTTAATCAAGTCAGCAACGATTGCCGGGTCGTTTCCCACTTGCGCCAAAATATCCGCGGACGATATCCCCTTAGTACTTTTAACCGGCATAGGTGCTTTTTCATCATTTGGTAACGATTTTATAAAATCTCGCCGCTCTGTAATGGTCAGAAGTGCCTCTTTTATGAGCGGATCATGTTGTCCCATCGCCTCTAATAAATTTTCCCTTGCAGTAGACATAGCAAGGCTATCCGCAACATCTACAAACAACCTTCCACCAGCTTTAAACATAGGCCTGGCAGCTCTTAACTGCCATAGGGACAATCCAAGTGGTTTCATAGGATCAGTCATCATTTGCTGATGACCAACAGATATATAAACATGGTTCTCCTGATCATTCGCTTCCGGGATCGGATACAAGGTCGTAATGGGCCGGCTCTGCACAATATAAAACGTATCGTCCACCAAACACCACTCGACATCTTGTGGGTTACCGAAATGCGCTTCGATTTTTCTACCCATACGTTCCAGCTGTAGAATCTGTTCATCCGTCAGCGTCGGGGCATTCTGCTGATCTGGCCCGATTTCCTGCTCCTTCGTGCCTCCCTCTTTTGAGGCATAAATAGCCAGTTTCTTATTGGATATCTTCCTATCGATAATATTGCCCTCAGAAACCTTATAATTATCTGCATTCACAATTCCGGAAACCAATGCCTCGCCCAATCCAAAACTGGCCTCAATAGATACTATTTTTCTGTTTGAGGTAACCGGATCTGCTGTAAACATAATTCCTGCTACATCCGGGGAAACCATTTTCTGAACAACAACCGACAGGTGGACCTTCCTGTGATCAAATCCGTTCTGCAAACGATAAGTTACAGCCCTATCTGTAAACAGTGACGCCCAGCATTTGCTGATGTATTTTAAGACTGCCTCTTTACCAATAATATTCAGATAAGTGTCTTGCTGCCCGGCAAATGATGCGGAAGGCAGATCTTCCGCCGTTGCGCTAGATCGTACAGCAAACGCATCCTTTTCATCAAACTTTGTGAGAAATCCCACAATCTCTTTCTCCATATCTTCAGAAATGGATATTCCTTCGATAACCTTACGTATTTTGTTGCTAAGCTCCCTGATTTTAACTCGCTCTTCTACCTTAATATCACTTAATTCATCCAGCAAACTGTTAAACTTCTGATTATTTTCAGTTATTCTTTTATACGCTTCAGTGGTCACGCAAAAACCTTCCGGCACCCTTATTCCTTTGATTCCAACGAGCTCTCCCAGATTGGCGCCCTTCCCTCCTACAGTCATAAAACTTGATCTGTCGATGTACTGAAAACCAATTACATTTGTGTTCGTTTTTCCTGGCTTTTTTGCTGAGTTGAGTTTGTTATCCGGTATCATACTGATGGCTTTTTAGAGATGTGCAAAGCCAAAAATATAAGTTATAACGTATCAAAATGCCGTTTTTCAACTATATTTTTTCAAGCGCAATAATGAGAAAAGTATCAACGTTATCTATACAAACAGAGCATAATAGCAACCATACGGGGTTCTACTTTAAATCGACTCCAGCTTACTTTTTCCCAGATTTATTTTCCAAAAACTCCCATTCCAGCAAATGAGAAACTTGATGCTCTTTCTTAACGATCTCGTCAAAACGCTTGGTTAATTCAGGATGTTCTGAAGCAATATCTGTTGTTTCGTTCCGATCTGTTTTCAGGTTAAAGATTTGCCAAGGACTATTTAAATTCTTGCGAAGATTTACTTTTACCCCTTTCCAATCCCCCATCCTTATTGCCAGTTGCCCACCCTTTTCAGGATATTCCCAATAGATATAATCACGCTGCTTCTGCTCTTTATTTTTCCCCAACAATGTTGGCAGTAAAGATATACCATCTGTATTATTCGGTTTTGTACCCGTTATCGCGGCAAAAGTAGCCATCATGTCGAACTGTGCAGATATAAAATCACTGGTCGTATTTGCTGGTATCTTACCAGGCCACCTGGCAATAAATGGTTCTCTGATCCCTCCTTCATATACATCCATCTTTAATCCACGCAAGCCATCGACACTGTTAAAGAACTTAGCATTTACCCCACCATTGAATGTGGCTCCGTTATCGCTTGAAAACATAATGATCGTATTGTCGTCTAGCCCTAGCTTTTTAATTTCGGCCATAATAATCCCAACCTGATCATCCAGATAAGTGATCATAGCAGCATAGGTTGAATATGGGTACTTAGTTGGTGCGTATCCCTGTTGTCCGTAGTAAGGATACTCATTGAACTGCCCTATATACTTTTTAACATATTCATCAGGTGCTTGTAACGAAACATGTGGAATAGTATAAGGCATGTATAAGAAAAACGGCTTCGATTTTTGCTCATTAATAAAACGAACAGCCTTTTTAGTCATTATGTCTGGCGAATACACTTTGCCTTTGTAATAATCAAAATCCTTATCGGTCGCTTTTGTAGAATCGAGACCTTTATGGACGTACATATAAGGATTATCAAGCATAACCTTCTCATCATTTTCCCAAAGGTGAGAGGGATAAAAATTATGGGATTGCTTTTGGTCCAGGTATCCATAATAATAATCAAATCCTTGCTTTAAGGGTGACCCTGTTGTGTTGTTCATTCCTAAACCCCACTTGCCGGTTAGAGCTGTGACATAACCAGCTTCTTTTAACATTTTCGGAATCGTAAATGTTCCTTCGGGCAATGGCATCTGCCCGGCTTCCAAGCTATCTGGGAAACCGCCCATTTCATAGTTACCACGGATGTAAGAATGGCCACCGTGTTTGCCAGTCATTAGCATGCAACGGGCGGGCGCACAAACTGGTGTACTGGTATAATGTTGAGTGAATTTCATCCCCTCTTTGGCCAGTTTATCCAAATTAGGAGTCTTAATCTTTTTCTGTCCGTATGGGCCAATCTCAGCGTAACCCAAATCATCCGCGTAGATGTAAATGATATTTGGTTTCTTTTGTTGTGCCTTTCCCTGCGAAAAGACGAGTTCAGGAAATAGCAACAGTAGTGCAACTACAATGTTTTTTATCTTGACAATGTTCATCCTCTAAATACTTTAATAGCTAAAGTAATAAATAATGAAGATGACCAGGTCAAGAAAAGTCGATCGGAGTTTCTTATTAAGGGGTGCCAAAGAAATATTGGCACCCTTTTTTGATGTACACTACTTGCTACAAGACATCTCTTGTGGCATTTTTAATTCTAACCGTTACCTCGTAAGTTCCCTCCTGATAGATTCGGAAAGTAAATCGCGGATTAATGCTATAGCCTCGGTCTGGAGTTGGAGTAAGACCTGGGTCGAGTTTGGCAAAGTTGCCTGGAATTCTGTAATAAATGGTATAACCCTGTCCAGGAGGGCCCGCAACAAGCGGGAATGGAACTACTTCAAAGTTACAGGCCATTGTAGAATCTGTTAATACGAGGGGATGGAACCTGGCAAAAGTATCAAAGCTATTCCTGTCTCCACGTTTGATGAACTCATTTTTCTTTGGATTAAATGGAGTGCCGTTTTTATCTACTATTTTTAGAATAATCAATGTACCTTCGTTGGAAGTCTTTTTAATCTTAACTTCTGGCTCTCCAATATCCCCAGACGCACTGGATCCATCCTTAAACCACGCACCGCCCCCTGCAGATTGCTCCGCTACGGGCCCATCATATAAAGAAAACTGGCCAATGTTTTTAAAATCCTTTGAACCATTCTCATTGGTTGCCCGAATATCAAATTCATAGGTCCCAACAGCCACATTTGCAGTTGTTCCATAAAAAGTAAATGCTCCAGTATGTGTATTAAATTCAACCGGCGGTGCATTTAATAATTGCCTATGCTTATTTAGCAATTCAACAGTTGTATCCCTATTCACATCAAACTGAGAGATAAAAATATACCGCTCGTAGTTTGTATATAATAGTTCTGCATGTTTTTTTGTAACCGCATCACGAATATCTAACAATTCATAAGTTACCGGTGCACTGGAGCCATCATTGTCTACCGGCTTAGTTTGAACTGTTATGCCTTTTTGAATTTTTATTGGGCTATCCCGGTATCTGATCTGATTGCTGAGAAAACCGTTTTCGACTTTTTTACAAGAGAATATGATCCCCATCGCTACAAAGCCAAATGTTATAAGTTTTATATATCTTTTCATATTATTAGCTTAAAATCATTAATTCTTGATATCACCGAAAAAAGTAAACGTGTGGTTGTTATTTACCACATGTATCACACCGGTGTTGGTAATAATCCCTGAGGTTTGCACACGTGCCTGCAGCAATTGTTCAGGATCAACCAATGGGAGTTGTGTAGAGTCAGTAGGAATGGTACCCGTTCCATCCTCCTTTTTAACTATTTTAGTGAGGTAAACATATTTTGGTTTAACTGGGAAGATGTTAGGGTCGGTATAATCTGTTGTTGGAATGGCCTGAATTAACCTGAATTCCCCATCGTTAGATTTCCTTAATTTCCCCACTTCACTTAGTGCCTCTACGGGGAGTCTGTCTTTAAACAAGTAAGCCCTCAAAGAATCCTTCAGCTCTGGGAGCTTTAAAGAATCGAATGTAAAAACAAGGTTCTCATCATTTAATTTAATACGCAGATGTGCCTGTTTTGCTTTAACATAATTACTTATAGCGTAATTAGTTAAAGCAAAAACCGTCCCACTGGCGTTTACTTCATCTTTTAGACCCATCCGATCTACCATGATGATGAGCGTATCAAACAGCTTTTTGGTTTTTAGATAATCGTATGTGGTCATATCAACCTTAGGGTTGTAAAGACTACCACCGATCACATAATCTTTCTTGCAAGAGTAAACAGTAACCACTGTGACTATTGCAATGCATATCATAATTAATTTTTTCATATCTGATTCATTTAATGATTAAAGCCTTCCTTGCCAGTATGGCGTTTGTGTTAACGTAAAGTCGTCTTTGAACATTCCAGGATCTATTGGCCATAACCAGCCACCTTCAGGAGTGCCATTCATGAACTGGTCTTTAAAGCGTTCGTTATAGGTAGGAAGTGTTTTGGTTCTTACCATATCGTAGTAAGACTGGCCTTCGAAATATAGTTCACGAAGCCTTTCTTCTAGGATTGTTGTGCCCAAAGCTGTGCCTCCCCCGACATACTCAGCAACCTTAGCTCTTTTTCTGATGGCATTGAGCAGTATAACCGCCTCTCCATCACGACCCAATTTGTTCAACGCTTCTGCTCGTAGCAAATAAATATCTGCCAAACGGAATATGATCAGGTTATTGGATAGCCTCGGATCATTTTTTGCCGAACCATCGGCGTAGGTTACATTAGAGAATTTAATGGTCTGACCCTCTGACGACTGCGCCTGGAAGAAGAAAGTTCTATACCTGATATCAGTAGTATCTTTATAGATTTTATTGATGTAAGAGGTATTTACAGGCCATTGAATATCTGCCTTGTTGGCTACATAAGGTCTTCTTAGAGTTGGGGCATACCCTCCTCCGTTTAAAGAAATACCTTCACTTTGTCCATAGCTGATGTTGATCTCGAAGATTCCCTCAAGAGATTTACCGATAAACACTTTTGAATAGTTTGTAGAGTCGCTTAAAGCATACCCTCCATTCTTAATTACATCATCCGAAGCGATTTCGCTCCCTGCATAATCTCCTGTCCAGGCTTTTATGTGTGCTTCCAAAGCAAGTGCACTTCCCTTATTTGCCCTTACAGCTCTTTGATTTTCATCACTGTAACCAAAAACAAGATTAGCTTTGGCAAGTTCAAGATCCTTGATGCATTGAGCAAGCACTTCGGCCGCAGGTGTACGAGGAATATTTTTTGCCTGATTAATATCAAGATCAGGTTCAAGTCTTAACGGAACATCGCCCCATATTCTGCTCATGTAGAAATAAGTGAAAGCACGAAGAAAATAAGCTTCTCCTATGATACGTTTCTTATCATCCTGATTGGTAAATTTCTCGATAGCGATACCTGGAACCTTGTTAATTATCAAATTTACCTGCTGTAACAGTTGATAATAAGATTGCCAGTTCCAGTTCCCGGAACCTACGTTTAAACCAGTAAATTCTCCATTTGAAATGTTATAATTTTGATTGTCCCTATCAGATCTGATGCTAAATTCACCTGAAGGCGCATCACCATACACATGCCACGAATAATTGTTTAGCAATACCCGTCTTAGAGAAGAGTATGCTCCGGAAATGGCACTATTTGCATCTTGTCCATTAGTAAAATAAGCTCCGGTAAAGGTCGAATTATGGGGTTCGAGGTCCAGAATTCTTTTGCAAGCAACAGAGCTGATGACTAGTATTAAAAGCACAAGCCCTGTAATATGTTTTTTGAAATGTATTTTCATGATTTCATATTTAATAAATGATAAAACTATTAAAGCCCTATTTCCAGACCTATCGTATACTTTTTAGGTATGGCGTAACCGCTGCCGTTGTAAATACCAAAGGCATCAACCTGCTCAGCATCCGGTAAATTGGCCGATTGAAAAATATGAAGGTTATCTGCCATAGCATACACCCTTAGCCTGCTTAATGATAGTCTTTGTAATACTTTTGGCTTAAATGCGTAGGCTAAAGTGGCCGTTTTTATACGGATATAAGATCCGTTTTCAACCCATCGAGAGCTTACTGCAGCGTATTTGTAACGCGTGCCAGAGAATGAACTTAAAGAAGGATAATTTGCATTGTCTCCCGGATTCCGCCAGTAATTAATGCCATTTAAATATGGAAATGCATTGTTGCTTAATGCGTGCAAAGGATCAGGATCACCATCATCTGTTGGTACTAAATGCGAGAGCTTTCCTACCAGGTAATCGTTATAGATATCTCGTCCTAACGTAAATGTCGCAAATACGGAAAGGCTAAAATTCTTATAGCTGAAGGTATTTACCATACCTCCTGTCATTTTTGGATTTGGATTCCCGGCAGGTACATAATCTGTAGCGTCAAGAATTCCGTCTCCGTTCTGATCCTTCCATATTGGATCTCCACCTTTAAAAGGATATCCATAAAAGCTCAGCACACTTCCGTCGATGGGATTTACAGGAACATCTCCATCAGTGGCATATATGCCCGTTTGCTCAAATACATTATACTGATTGATAGACTGCCCTTGTCGCAAAAGGAATTTATCTAAATAGATATCCCGGCCACCATTTGGCAGCGATGTGATCAGATTTTTATTGAAAGCAAAGTTGAAATTGGTTTCCCACTGAAATGCTTTTGATGGATTGAAATAATGAGCAATGAATTGAGTTTCGATACCACTATTTCTTGTACCAATGGCATTTGAAGTTATAGTTGAGTAACCTGTAGTAATAGGGAGTGCAAGTGTAAATATTCCCTCGGTCGTATTTCTGACATAAGCATCGGCCACAAAATTAAATCGGCCATTTAAAAAAGTCAGGTCTACACCAATATTCGCTTGTTTTGAATGCTCCCAGGTAAGTTCACTGTTTGACAAACCTCCTGAAAAGTTTGGAGACACTGAAGGAACTCCATTATACGTATTCGATTCGTTTTGACCTGTTGATGGGTTTGAGCTACCCGGGAAACTGCCCGCCCCAACGTTATAGGTATTGAACGATAGGTAACTATCGCCACCATCCGGTTGTCTGCCTGTGATACCATAGCTACCACGAATTTTAAATAAGGTTAACCAGGAGCTGGCAGCTTTCATGAAAGGTTCATCACTAACGATCCATCCAGCGGAGAATGATGGAAAGAAACCTACCCGGTTACCTTTACCAAATTTTGATGATGCATCGGCATTTATTACGCCCGAGAACAGATATCGCCCCTTAAAATCATAGTTAGCTCTGAAAAAGGCAGTTTGGATACCGCTTTCGATCAAATCTGAATAGGCATAAGAACCCATTTTATTGATCACTTTTACTACACTAATCTGATCGTTAGGTATACCATCAGCCTCGGCATATGTTGCCCTGTATTGATGGAACTCAGTATTCTGTCCGGCAAGTAAATTTAAATGATGGGTATCATTAATAGTGGTCGAAAACTGAATGGTATTGCTCATCAAATAGTTTGCAGAATTGTCTACAAAGCTCGTTGCATACCCTGTTCCACTTCTGCGAACTGTTCCTGGTGTGAAAGTATCCTTTCTGCTATTTGCAGTTTCATAAGATATGATGGTGTTAAATAACCATTTGTCAGAGATTTTCCAATCGATGGTCGGACTTATGCTTAAGCTGTTATTGGTATTGGCATCTGTTTGGATATTTGTATTTCCAAAGATGAAATCTCTATTTGCATCAGGGAGAAAAAGATTTGAAGATGGCAGTGGACTGCTTGCATAGTATCCTCCATTAAAAGGGCTGTTACCTCCACTTAAATCACTAACAGATCTTGGTCTGTCGAGACGGTTATAGCGAATTTGAACACCAACCTCCAATTTAGGGGCAAGCTTTACGCCCATTCTGCTGTTGATACTATACCTGTCGAAACCTGATTTTTTAATGATACCGTCTTCAGAATAATAATTTAACCCATAACGATAAGTAAATTGCTCTGTACCGCCGGTAAATGACAGATCATAATTATCCACTTTACCAGTCTGATAAAGTTGGCCTCTATAGTCATTCGCATTATTAAAAGCACTGTTTAAACTATCAGTAAGTATTTGAGGAATGTTTTTTAGGTTATCATACGTTCCATAATGGTTGATCAGTTCCATTTTTGCGCGGCCTTCTTCTGCTCCTATCAGTACCTTATCAAGGTTTGGGCGTTCTGTAATACCATGGTAGGTAGAGAAATTAATTTGCGTTTTTCCGGTTAATCCTTTTTTTGTTGTTATAAGAATAACTCCATTGGCTCCACGAGATCCATAGACTGCTGCAGCTGATGCGTCTTTTAAAATATCGATGTTCTCAATATCACTAATAGGTATACCTGCTAAGACATCTGTACTGGTTCCGTTACCAAAATTCAAAGCCGCAATATCCTCCGTACTCTGCATTACGTTATCCACTACATATAGCGGTCCGCTAATCGCTCTGGCCAAGCTGGCTTTACCAGAAGCCGAATTGGGATTATTGTCGATGTTTCTACTCACGGCGGTATTTCCGCGCAATACAACAGTACTTCTTACCCCTGGTTCGCCTGAAAAGTTCTGCACGTTTAATCCAGCAACACGACCTTGCAATAAGGTACTTAGGGACGGCGCCGGAACATCAGCAATAGATTTAGGATCAACTGAGGTTATAGCAGCACTGGCCTTTCTTCTGGAAACTTTCTGGTAACCAATAACAACTACATCATTTAACGTCTTTTGATCAGATTCCAGCTGAATTTCGATATTGGTATCACCAGCTTTTACTACAATTTCTTTTGCTTTATAACCAAGCATACGAAACACGATTGTACTTCCAACAGGCATGTTTATTGAATAACGCCCCTGATCGTCTGTAGAACTGCCGTTGTTGGTACTCTTATTTATTACCGACACCCCTGGTAATGGCTGATTGTCGGTTGCATCTTTAACGACACCGTTAATATGGATTGCTGTGGTGGATTGGGCGTAGCCACTAAAAAATATAGTTCCTAGTGCTATCTGCAATAGCATTACTACGCCTAGTATTTTATTCTTATATAAAATTGCATTCATGAATTTTAAATTAATACCCGCTCCCTATTTGTCATCAGGAGTCGAGGAGTTCAGATTGATTGGTTTGGTTTGAAACATTAAAGTTTCCATTGGTTGGTTTAATTTTGATTGTTAGGTTATTCCATAGGCTAAATTGTTTTAGTTAGATTTATTTGTTTAATAGTCGGTTTATTATTATATGTTGATAATTTTTAGGTAAAACGATTTAGCTATTTAGAACTAATTTGGCTTAAATGTCAAAAAGTGAGCAAAAAAAGTTTGGTTTTTAAATAATCTGAACGAAAATCAGGCTACAAAGAATACAATACCCAACAATTCAATTATTTCATGAAGCTAAAGTAATATAATTTTAAATTCACTGGTATTTATTTTGATATTTTTAATAAAAAAACTTCAAAAACTAATAAAAAACAAAATAAATTAAATAAAAAAGCGTAAAAATATATGCTATACAAGAATTTAATACTCTATTTAACAAAATAAAAGCAACAAAATAACACTACAATTAAACTTAATAGAATATTTACTGTCATTAGCAACAGAATATCTATTAGGAATATCTCAATAAAACCTAAGCTACTGACCGTATTTATAACTTTGAAATTCGTTTGGAGACATGGCAGCATGTTGCTTATAAAGACAAAACAATCCATTTATAAAAAACCGTATACCGGCTAACCGGTATACGGGTAAATATTCCTGATTTTATTTCTATGCGTTTTCAGCCGCCTTAACAATCATTTCTGCAACAAGTTCAGGTTGTGACATAAAAATAACGTGGCTCCCTTTAACTTCTTCGACAACGGTATTTGAACGTTTGTACATATTTCGCTGAATTTCAGGATTGATGCTTTTATCTTCAGTTGCAATTAATCCATATGAAGGTTTATTTCTCCAGGCAGCATCTGTAATTGGAGTTACAAAACCCTTTGCATAAAACGCACCCTGAGAGGCATACATAAACTCAGCTTCTTCAGCATCGATATCCGCACAGAAACCTGCGTGATATTTGTCTTTATCATAATAAACTATACCTTTTTCATCAGGCGGCAAAACGCCGTTTTCTGGTGCTGGCGGAGCAGTTTGCAGCCATTCCAAAGCTGATTCTCCATTATCTGGCTGGAATGCTGCGATATAAACAAGTGCAGCCACATTTGGATGATTCCCTGCTTCGGTAATTACAGCTCCACCCCATGAATGGCCAGCAAGAATAGCTGGTCCTCCTATTCTATCAAGCGCCACATGTGTAGCAAGGACATCATCCTCAAGTGAGGTTAATGGATTTTGTACCACTGAAACATTGAAACCTTTTTTTGTCAATACGTTATAAAGTGCTTTATAACCAGAACCATCAGCGAATGCGCCATGTACCAGAACAACATTCTTAACATTTAAATTTTCCATCGTTTTATTTTTTTATGAGTGATTGAACAATACAAAGTTGCACCATAAATTCTGGGTTAGGAATGGACAGTCTTCCCGAAGGATTGTAATTTTTTCCCTTTTTAACTTATTGTAATTAGAATAACTATCGTAACCGTAACTTAATCCTCGCTTAATCCGGATCATTTACCTTCATCTACGATTTAAAGTAGTGAAATGGCAATCTCTGGCAAGAAATTCAGCATATTCTGTATTAGTTGGCTCCTGCTTTCACTGCAATTTATTGCTTGTCGGAAATCTGACCCAGAAAAACCAGATTACCCTGCAGGTTCCAACGAAAAAATCAACAGCTGGGTATTAGACAGCATGCGGGTATACTACTATTGGCAAAATAGTCTACCTTCTAATCCAGAAATTACTAAAGCTCCTTTGGATTTTTTTTCATCAATTAAAAGTACTGAAGACAGATTTTCGAAATTAGTCAATCCAACTTTGCCAGAAAGCTACTATCCCTCACTGGTACATAATTTCGGATTTGACCTAGCGATTTATCGCGATAGTTCGGGAGAAACTAAGACGGTAGTGACTTTAGTTGTACCTGGCACTATAGCAGAGCACGATGGGCTGAAAAGAGGAAGTATTATTCTAAGTATTAATCAAACTACTCCGTCGGCTATAAATGCACCTAACCTCATCGCCGCAAGCATTAAACAGCGTAAAATAGTATTAAAACTTCAGCAAGGAGAAGAACTCATTCTCGGAGCAGCAATTGTGGCTGAAAATCCTGTATACAAATATAAAATCATCAGCAGTGCCGGTAAATCTATTGCCTATCTGTTTCTAAATTCTTTCGAAGGGCGATCAAAATATGACCTTCAGAATGCTTTTGCCTATTTTAAACAAAATAATGCAACTGAACTCATATTAGACCTTCGATACAATCCAGGAGGAGATATTGCCATGAGCGCGGTAATGGCAGCCGCTATTGCACAGGTTCAGGCATCTGACGTATTTATAGAGTACAGGGGTAATAAGAATGCCCCCTTAAGAAGGGAAAATTTTGCCAGTACGATAGCCAATATTTCTGCAGGATACAATTTCAGTTTTGAAGAAATAGCTTCTATGCGCCTACAAATAAAACAGGTATTCATTTTAACCGGAAACCATACTGCTTCGGCAGCTGAATTTTTGATTAAGGGTTTAAGACCCTGGTTAAGCGTAATTCAGGTCGGGCAGAAAACCTTGGGCAAAGACATGGCTTCCTTTCAGATCAAGGAGAACGAGAATACCCATACTTTGGCCAATTGGAGCATAGAGCCTATGGTATTTAAATTATTTAATAGCAATAGTGAAGGAAATTACCCCACTGGCCTAAACCCTGATATCACAGTAGATGAATTCAGCGAAGATTTGATCCCTTTTGGTGATCAGGCTGATCCGTTGATAAAAACCGCAATCGGTCGAATTGCAGGAGAGTCACTAAAAAGATCGTCCTTAAGCCAGAACAACATCCAGATACTATTCGATTCAAGGGACATGATAGATCAGATCGGTAGATCTGTTAGTGTTACAAAAGTGCAAAGCCCACCTAAAGGATTAACAAATAGATAATTGTAAGTTAACTTAACTATGAGGTGCCTTAAATACTTTTGTGTACCATCAACCCTTATATTAAATGACCAATGAAAAACTTAGGACACAAAGTTGTGGAGGGCTTCATCAATGGCAATGAAGAATCTTTCAATCAAGTTTTTGACGTATTTAGTCGCTCCATATGGTCGTTCTTTTATCAAAACACTCGATCGAAGGAAATCACCGAAGAGCTGGTGAACAACACCTTTATGAGGTTATGGAAATACAGAAGTAATATAGAGCCTGAAAAGGGTATTAAAAATTACCTGAATAAAATTGCACGAAGCATATTTTACAATTGGCTGGAGCAAGTTTCCAGAGATGAGAAAATGAAAGAGCGGTATAGCTCCGATTGCAAGCACAACGAGCAAAATCAACAGGAATGCAATGACCTTGATACATCAATTGACCTTAAACTCTTAATTGATCATGTACATGCGCTTTTGCCAGAAAAAAGAAGAAAAGTCTTCCTCCTTTCCAGATTTGGCGGTATGTCTTATGCCGAAATCGCCTCACATCTTTCTATTGGAAAAGAAACGGTAAAAGACCACTTATCTAAAGCATCGCAAACACTTTCAGCATTAAATAAGACGGGAGACTATATTTAAAATATATTTTACCCTCAAGCCCCCCTTACCCACAAGTTGTACTGTATATATTCATGTAAAGGCAGTGAATTGAACTGTCTGAATAATATACAATGGATAACGATAAAAGAAAAGAACTGCTCGAAAAATTTGCGAACAGAACATTAACGCCTAAAGAGCTTGACGAGTTTTGGATGATGATAAAATCCGGAGCACACCAGGAACTTTTGGAAGAGGATATTGATTTAGAGCCTTTAAATGTCAGAGAAGTACCTGTAGACATAGATGAGTCCTTGTCAAATATAAAAAATAGTCTCTCTAGTCAGATTGCACAAAAAAAACACCCACTAAAGCTTATTTACAAAATCACCGCAGCTGTAGCAGCCATAGTTTTACTTGTTGGAGGGTTTAAAGGTCATCAATATTTCAATTATATACAGGACACAAAAACTTTTATTACGGTAAATGTTGCCGTTGGTAAAATGCAGAAATTGATTCTGGCGGACAATTCAGTTGTTACAGTCTCTTCCGGATCAACTTTTAGCTATCCTAAAGCATTCACAAAAACAGAACGACGCGTTTTTCTTACAAATGGAAAGGCATTGTTTGAAGTAAAAAAAGATCCAAGTAAACCATTTAGTGTAGAATCCGGAGACTTACAGACTACAGCTTTAGGAACTTCTTTTACCGTTCAATACAATGAGAGTTACCAGTGGGAAAAAGTAAGCCTTTATACCGGAAAAGTAGTCATCAAACCGAGGAACAAGGCATCTAAACAAGCACCCGTATTCCTTACCCCAGGCAAGGCCTACGAATACAATTATGGCAGTGGAAACATGAGTAGGTTTGATGTGGTTGTTAATGATCCAATTGGCAAACCAGAATTACTTTTTGAGCATACTTCCCTTAATGAGGCCTTATTTAGAATTAGCTCTTATTACAAAATAAGGATTGACTTCAATCCCAAAGCCACACTTTCATTTACAGTTAACGGAGATTTCAGCAATCAAACTGTTGATGAAACATTAAAAAACCTTGCATTTATTCACCAATTAAAATTTAAGAAAACTGACAGTTTAAACTACAGATTAATGAAGAAATAAGCTACTAAAAATTAAATCTCAAAAAGAAAGTGCCGTTCGGTAAAACGGCACTTTACAATGCGGGAGCAACCCGCTACTAAAAATTAAATTTCATACTAATAGTAAAAAATTTGTAACAAAAATATGCATTTTAAGATTCATATCCTAACGGATAAATTCATACAAAAAAAACCTAACAGCCTTAAATTCAACCTCTCATTTTTATTTATTCTGTTCGCCACACCTTTATTTTCTCAGGCATATAAAGATATCAGTATACCAGTAAGCATTCATTTTACAAAAGTAAAGGCCTCTGCCCTTCTTAAGGAGCTGAATAAGCAAACAAATTACAAATTTTACTATGATGATATGCTGGAACAGGTTGAACTGGAAAGCCTCAATTATACAAAAGCACCTTTAGGGAAAGTACTCTCAGAAATGACTCCGTTAGGATTTGGATTCTCCCTTGCTAACAACTCCATTTCGGTAAGGTATTCCAAAGCTTCTTCCAATATAAAGCGTATTAAGCAAGGCAAGATCACAGGAAAGGTGATTGACGAAAAGGGACAGCCTATGCCTGGAGCTGGTATAAAAATAATAGAGAACGGAAAGGTTATTCAAAGTAGTGTTGATGGCACATATTCCATAAGCATTGATCCGGGAACTTACACTTTAGAGGTAAGCTATGTAAGTTATCTGGCAAAACGTATTGGAGGGATACTGGTTGAGGAAGGCAAAACCACACCGCTTAGCATCGCTATGCAACCAGCTAATGAAATGCTGAAACAGGTGGTTGTACAGGGTAGTTATAAAAAAGAATCAATTGCCGGACTTTATGCCCAGCAAAAAAATGCAGCATCATTAACCGATGGTATCTCAGCCGAGCAAATTGCAAAAACACCCGACAATAATGTAGGTGCTGTGTTAAAAAGAATTAGTGGTGTAACAACTCTTGATAATAAGTATGTGGTTGTCCGTGGTTTAACAGAGCGCTACAATCAGGCCATGATAGATGGAATTGTAGTTCCCAATACAGATATGAACAGGCGTAATTTTTCTTTTGACCTGATACCTAATGAACTAGTGGCCAGTGTTGTGGTAAATAAAACAGCAACACCTGATGTTTCTTCAGAGTTTGTTGGCGGACAAGTTATTGTAAATACATTAAGTATCCCCGATCAGAATTTCTTAACGTTAAGCTTTGGAAGCGGTGGGAACACTCAAACTACCGGAAAAGATTTTTTAACTGCCGGAGGAAGAGCAAATAAAGATTATTTTGCATTTGATGATGGCAGACGTGAAAAGCCTGCCGGTCTTGTTTCGTGGAGCTTTGCAAATCGGCAGGACGACCCAAGAATAGAGCATACAGACGAAACAGGATATAAAACCGGCTACAGTGGCGCTATTGAACAAAGTAAAAAATTCGACAACAAGTCATTTGCGATTTACAAAAACCAGGCAATCCCAAATCAAAACTACCGCTTTACTTTAGGGCGTGTATACGAGATTAATGAACAAAAAGGACTTAAAATTGGCTTTACCGGTGGGTTGACATATCGTAATACGCAGCAAAGCAATGAATTTGAATCGGCCAGAAGTTTTGGGGCGCTTATTGATGGTTTTAAATCTCCTGATACACTTGGCCGTGGTACAGGCTATATATTCAATACCACAATTGGTGCAGTATTAAATGGAGGTATACAAGGTGAGAAATTCAAATTAAACCTCAGGAATTTATATACAAAAACGCTCAATGAGGATTTTTACCAAACAATTTTATTAGAAGATTCACAACAGAGTTTGTTCCAGACTAATCTTGTTGATCCTGTTTTCAGCAGCATAAATCAGCATAAAATAGAAGGTGAACACCTTATAGGTAGCAATGGATTTAAATTAAGCTGGAGTGGAGCTTACACCCATTTAAATCAGGCACACAAAGACCTCAGGAGTTTTAAATATCTCCAAATGAAAAACACGCTTGGAAAGTTTTATCAACAACCCAATGTAATGGCGGTGGACGATTTGAAAGACAATTACTCTGGTGACTATCGTTTATGGAGTGCAGTGAATCAGGATGATTTAAACTGGTCTTTGAATTTAAGCCAGCCATTTAATTTTTTGAACGAGAAGAGTTTGTTAAAAACAGGATATACCGGCTGGTACAAAAAAAGAAATCAGGATGTAACTATTGCAAAAATATACGGTAAGAGTAGAAATGCTGAGCCGGTAGGTGCCCCTGATTATATAGATAAATATGAAGACCTTTTAACTCCAGAGCGTGTAGGCTATGGGTTAAATCAAGCCTATTACTGGCTTGATATTGGGAATGGAGACATCAGCAAGGCAAATTCAAAATATCACGCAGGTTATTTAATGCTGGATCAGCTTCTTACCAAAAAGTTGCGCCTGGTATATGGAGTTCGTGCTGAAAACTTCAATCTACAGAATAAACAGGAAGCCGAGATAAGAAAAAGAGAGCAGGAAGAACAAAAATTTCCAGACAAAATATATCAAGGCACGGTCCCAGAACAAACAGGTGAAAAAAACTGGTATTTTCTTCCCTCTGCGAATGCGATTTACAGTCTGACTTCAAAAATGAACTTTAGAGGTGCATATAGCCAAACGATCATACGTCCGGATTTTAGAGAAACCCAGGTTTATGGTTTTCCTGATCCTCTATTACAGGCATTTATTATTGGAGGCAATATTAAAAGCACCCGCGTACAAAATATTGACCTTCGTTATGAGTTCTATCCTAATCCCGATGAAATTATCTCCATATCGGCATTTCACAAAAAACTAGACAAGCCCGTGGAGCTGGTGAATGAAACACCTCATGCAACTCAAACTACTTTGACCTATAAAAATCAGCATTCTGCAATAAATTATGGATTTGAAATGGAATGGCGCAAATCTCTGGGTATCATTGTCGAAGAATTGAAAAATTTTAGCTTGTATGGAAACGCTGCGGTAATTTGGAGCGAAATAAAAACATTTCAAAAGATGGAAAATCCTGATTTTAATCCGGATAAACCAAAAGACGCACCTCGGTATATTGATGTAATACAATCATTAAAGCGACCATTAATTGGTCAATCTCCATACATTATCAATGCGGGACTCGCTTATCAGTCCAAGTATTTCGGGACAAATGTTTCTTTCAACAGGTCCGGTTTTCGTTCTTATATCGTATCCACTCCTTCTGCTACGGAATTTCAACGGCCTAGAAGTCTATTGGACCTGCAGCTGAGTGGAAGAATTCTTAAACAAAAGGCGGAGATCAAACTGAACATCAGCAATATACTCAACGCAGCAGACGAGTATTATACCAACGCGAACTCCTGGTCAGAAACCTCCGATTCATTAGAGCCTTTCAAAAAACTAAAGGGAACAGACAGGTACGAACCTGAATTAGGAGACTTATTACGCTACCGGGTTAAGTACGGCCGCAGCTACAACTTATCTTTTACTTATAACTTTTAAAGGCATGTCATTCTATAAAAAAATAATCCTTTTAACACTGTCACTAGGTTGTTTCCTACTTGCATGCAAGAAGGAAATTGCACTAACAGCTCAGCGATTTGGAAAAATAAATTTTGGAAATCAAACATTGGTTAATCCATTGATCATCGATTATAACGGAACCACAATTTCGGTGGGACTTGATCTCACTAAAAATATCAAAGTTCCCATTGGAAAAGGCAAATTGAGTTTTAAAGACGACAAAGGCAAGGTATTAACTGATACAATTATTACTGTTGAAGAGAACGGCATCAAGAATTTAGTACTGTTTCAACCTTCATCTGAGGCAAAGCCAGCATTAGTTGAAAATACCCAGGAAAATGAGCCGAAACCCGAAGAAGGTTTTATGAAAATTAAAATTGCCAATCTCGCGCAAAAATGTTTACCGAAAAACGTAGATATCATTATAAAAATGTTTGACAATAATCTTGGAGATTTTGCTGATCTGGATACCATTGAAAACGTTAGCTCTAACTTCGGAGGATACACTAACTACAAAACCTTTACTCCTGTAACTGGCGACGGCTACCTCATATTCTATATTATCGATTCCACAACAAAACAACCTTTACATGAAGGTTTTGCTGGGGTTGTTGATATTAACGATTATAATAATGGAATCTTTTACAATATCATCACCTTATATATCAATGAGCAGACTGTAGAAGCATCAGGTGCGAATATGGTGGGTACTGACGGCAAACCCTACCAAGTGCAGGTAAACGCATTATTTATGAATTAAATCGGCCTATCTTTATATAAATAAATACTTAATATAAATAACATAACAATTTGAATATTAAATTATTAAAATAAATAAATAATATTAATTTAACACTACATCCCTTAACTTAGCAGTACTAAAAATTAAAATCAAAAAAAATGGTAAAACATTTGAAAAACGCAGGCCTGGTAGCTATGGTAGCCGCCGCCGCTCTTACAGTATCAAGCTGTAAAAAAGATCAAAACAACGACGGAAGCGGTAACTTCAATCGTTCTTTATCAGCAGGATTTTCGAATCCAACTCAAAGTATTCCGGTAAACACAGATGGTGTGATCCAGGACAACTTTGACGGAAATGCAACAGACAACATCATTAATCTAACCAGCAGCAAAGTTTGGTTAATTGATGGAGTTAGTTATGTACCTTCTGGTAAAACTTTAAAAATTCCTGCAGGAACAATTCTTTCCTCAGGAGTAGACAAAAACTACACCGGTACTCAAACCAATCCTGATACAGGATTACCGGAAACTGTTACCAAACCAATCCACGGTGTTCTAGTAGTAGTTAAAGGTGCTAAAATTGATGCTGTAGGTACTGAGGCTTTGCCAATTGTATTTACCTCTCCGGCAGCTCCAGGTAGTCGTGTTGCAGCAGATTTTGGTGGTATCATTTTATTAGGTAGTGCACAAACTAATAAACCAACCACTACTGTAATCGAAGGATTACCTACTCCTCCTGCTGGCGTTGATGTTAGTTATGGTGGATCAACAACTGCCGACAATTCAGGAACATTAAAGTATGTAAGGATTGAATATCCTGGATTTAAACTTTTTGCTGACAATGAAATCAATGGTTTAACCTTAGGTGGTGTTGGTTCTGGTACTACTTTAGATCACATCCAGGTAACCTACTCAGCTGATGACAGTTTTGAATTCTTCGGTGGAACTGTAAATGCAACTTACCTTGTAGCTGCTGGTGGCGATGATGATGATTTCGATTTCGATTTTGGATATACTGGTTCTATCCAGTATGCAGTTGGGTTAAAAGCAATCAATTCTACTCACAGTACTTCATCTGGAAGTTCTGATGCAAATGGTATTGAGTCTGACAATGACAAAACAGGAAGTGCTGCAACTCCAAGAACAAAACCTACTTTAAAAAACTTCACCATACTTGGAACAAATGCAAATAACACTGCATTAAAGTTGGGTAATCGCTGGAGAAGAAATTCAGGTCTTGACATTCAGAATTCTGTGATCGCTGGTTTCCCTGCAGGTGTTATCTATGAAGGTGGTGCTTCAGGTACTTATACCAATAACATCCTGCATGCTTTTGCCGCAGCAGGTGGTTCTGTAACTCCTGACAATACTGGTGCTTCTGCAAATGCTTATCTAAAATTAGGTTCTGCACTCCCTACTTCTTTCTACGCAGGCCCTACAGCAGCAAATTATACAACTTATAGCTATAGCCCTGATGTATTGATCCCTCAGGCAACTTCTCCGGTAGGAACCCGTGGTGCAATTGCAGCCGGAACAGCTGCTGGTACTACCTGGTTAAAAACCTGGACAGAGTTTAATGCTCAGAAAAAAGTTTATTAACCCTCAATTCCCCTTGTTCCCAGAGCAGCCATTTCATGGCTGCTCTTTTTTATGTTGAAAAAATCTGCCCTATCCAAACCATATAAAAATGAAGCTGTTTATAAGAGATAAAACAAGTCGTAATTAAGCCCTTAAATTGTCGCATCAATACCTCATACGCGCTTACTTTTTTCTATAGTTTTGTTAAACAATATATTAACCCTAAAAAAATATTACTATGAAAACATTACAGTTCACAAAAGAGATCAAAGCACCGGCCCAAAAAGTTTGGAGCACGCTTTGGAATGAGCCAACTTATTCACAATGGACAGACGCCTTTAATCCTGGTGGTGGTTCCAAAGTAGAAAGTGATTGGAAGGTTGGTGGTAAAACACTCTTCCTGGATGGAAAAGGTAATGGTATGGTTAGTACCATTAAAATAAAAAATGAGCCTTATCACATCGTGTTTGAGCATTTAGGTGAAGTAATAGATGGCAAAGAAGATACCACCAGCGAAAGGGTGAAAAGCTGGGCAGGCTCCCTGGAAGAATACCATCTTTCTGAAGACAATGGTATTACTAAACTTAAAGCTTCTGTGCAGGTAGGCGAAGAATGGGAGGAGGTTATGAATAACGGCTTTACCAAGGGCCTGGAAGAAGTAAAAAAACTTTCAGAATAGATAAAATAATTATTTTAGTTTAGGAAGTGATGTCCACCATTTATCCAATTTGGTTTTCAATCCCTGAACAATTTTTGGGTTATCTGCGGCCAGGTCTTTGGATTCATTTTGATCTTTTTGAATGTTATACAGTTGTGCATTGCTACCATCGCTGTTCATCAAAAGCTTCCACTGCCCTGACCGTATAGCCAGATTAGGACTTTTATCGCGACCTTTGGGAAATTTAAATGCGATATCATTACGGCCATATTCCCAATACATATCCATATTTCTGGGAGATGGCTTTCCCAGCAACGCTGTACTACGGTCTTTACCGTCGCCGCGATAGCTGCTAGGTAGTTTTACCCCTGCTATTTTAGCTAATGAAGGTAACAAATCAAGTGCGCTTAATACCGAGATCTCGTCGGTTGTACCGGGTGTTATGTGGCCCGGCCAACTGATCATAAATGGCATGCGGGTGCCCCCCTCATACAAAGAAAGTTTAGTACCGCGTAATCCGGCAGCCCGAGTGCCTCTAAAGCTTGGCAGCGGCCCATTATCGCTGGTAAAAATAACAATGGTGTTTTTATCTAGCCCAAGCTTTTTCAACCCATCCAGCAGCCTGCCAATCTGGATATCGTATTCTTTTAATACCAATTTAAATGCAGCCTCTTCTTCCGGATTCATCGGATATTGGCCTGTATATTCTGTTTCTTTTCGAGGTACCCATGGAGTATGTACATCATCAGGCCATAAATTAATAAAACAAGGTTGTCCTTTATGTTTCTGCATAAATTCCAATGTTTTATCTACAAAGTATTTAGTACGGTCCCATCGTTTTATACTATCTTTTTCAGACCAGATCCAGTTTGTAGCAGTAATTAAAGGATCGGGATCAGGACTTTCGTAGGTACTAGCATGCTCATCAAACCCATATTTCTCAAATCCAGGCGCATTGGTAACATCACGGCCTCCACCCAAATGCCATTTTCCGAAATGTCCTGTAGCATATCCGGCGCTTTTAAAAATTTTAGCAATAGTGGGTGCTTCAGGGTCAAGAAAATCTGCTTGCTGCGCATTACGGTTATGTTTGCGATTATCTAAGTAAGTCGAAAAATTCCATCTTGCTGGATAGTTACCTGTTATAAAACCCGCCCTTGATGGGGAACAGATTGGCGCAGCACTGTAAAAATGAGTAAATTTCCTGCCGTTAGCAGCAATCCTGTCAATATTGGGTGTAGGTACAAAATTACCCCCAAAACTACTCACATCGCTATACCCCATATCATCAGTAAGTATATAAATTATATTTGGCCTGTTAACCGGCGGATTAGGTTTTGCTTTCGAAGGAAATACCCACCCCAGCAAAGGCACTAGTATAAATGCAATTATTCCGAAAGCTTGTAATTTCCTTTTCTTTTGATTTAATAACATATTTTACGCCTTTAATGTGCTGGTAACGGATTGGTAACCACAACATGAAAGTGTTCTACTATTGGAAATGGATCGTAATAATGATGTAAAGCCTCTTTCCAATTGTTATATACTTCAGATTGTCTGAATCCAATTGTATGGTCTTCGAGATTTTCCCATTCAACAAGTAATAAGTATTTGTTGTCTTGTTCAATACATTTCTGCAAACTATGTCTGATGTATCCGGTTATTGAACTTATATATTGACCCGCTTCTATAAAATCTGATTCAAATTGATCATTTCGTCCTTCCTTAATATACAGGGCAGCAACTTCTAATATCATATTGGGCTTTTTGTTAATGATTAACAATATAGAAAATTATAAATTGAAAATGAATTAAGAAGGTCTTTCAATTGCGATTAAAAGACCTTCTTAATTCATTTTCAAAATCGTCTACATTCTTAAATAGCAAACTCAAATGGCGCTATACCGCATCAATTGCCTCACGCAATTCCTTCGCAGCTGCTGCCGGATCTTCGGCTCCATAAATTGCTGCACCTGCAACTATCACTTTTGCTCCCGCTTCGACAACAGCGACCACATTACTGATGTTTACACCACCCGCTACAGAAACAGGAACTCCAACTCTTGCAGCTTCGTCTATCAATACCTGAATTGAATAACCATCTGTCCACTGTTCGTCTAAACCAGCGTGAAGCTCTACAAATTCCACTCGCAGTTTACTTACTTCCTGAGCGCGTCTCACCCGATCCGGATAACCAATCGTGTCTACAACAACCCCTTTGCCATGGGCTTTTGCTGCTTTAACAGCGCCAATGATTGTAGCATCTCCCGCTGCTCCCATTACTGTAACTAAGTCTGCACCAGCAGTAAAGGCGACATCAGCTTCCAACTCACCTGCATCTGCAGTTTTAAGGTCTGCAAAAACCAATTTATCAGGATGCGCGTTTTTCATCGCTGTAATAACTGCCGACCCCATGTTCTTAATCAGAGGTGTCCCCAGTTCAATAATATCTACATAGGGTGCTACTTTAGCTGCCAATGCCAATGCCTCTTTTGTGGTTAATAAATCTATTGCTACTTGTAATTTTGCCATAATGATAATATATAATTGATTGATTGTATTTATTCAAGATTTGCATGCCTTTTCCATAGCTCTGCGGCTGGTATACCATTAAATTTCCACAATGACTGAAATACTGAATCCATTAATAACAGCAAGAATTGCTCAAACAAACTTCCTGCATATTGCCTAGAGCGACTGCTCTCAAGATCTTGCTTTCCTGCTGCAGGTATCAAAATTAATTGATCTGCAAGACCAGAAAGTAGCGAGTGCTCTTGAGTTGAGATCGCGACAACAATGGCTTCAACTTCCTTTGCCTTCTGTGCCGCCCTTACAATTGTACTAGTTGTTCCGGATCCGGAGGCCGCAATTAATAGATCTCCTTTTAGTATGGCAGGCGTAATGGTTTCGCCCACAAAGTAAACTTTAAGCCCCAGGTGCATAAATCGCATTGCAGCCGACCGCATCGCAAAACCAGAACGCCCGGCTGCAATAATAAAAATATGATTAGCAGACCCAACATAATTAACCAGAGTGGCCACTTCGTTGAAATCCATTTGTTTTAACAACCAGGTATTTTCAACTAAAATCATCTCCAGACTGGCACGGATATCATTAGCAATCTGCTTCTCACTTATGTTTTCAATCTCCATTTTTCTTATTGTTTAATCCTCCGTAAAAGTAATGAGGGCTAATCGGTTTAGCCTTACACAATCAGCGCATTATGTGGGACAATCAGGAAAATAAAGGGTCAAAAAGTCATAAATAAGCCACAAAAAAAGAAGGGTTTCCGAATAGTCCACCATAATTTCCCAATCGTCCAATACAACAAACTCATAGTCCTTATCTTTATGCCATGATAAATGCAGCACTGCAACCGGGACTTGAAAAATCGTTAATTTATATACGGAATTTGGGTAATTGCCCTCCGAGTTATCTTAATGACCCCGGACGGAAGGATTTTTTTGAGATTGTCTGGCTAAAAAATGAAGAAGCCCTACACGCACTAAAAGACACAGAACTGGAGGCAAAGGCTGACTGGATTTATCTGATCCCCCCATATAGGGTTCATCAATTGAATAAAGCGGGAAAAAATGGCGAGCTGATTTCTTTTAAAAGAAGTATGCTGGAAGAAGAAGATAAAGAATTTCTTCTTGATCTTTTCAAAATATTTAATGTACAGGGTGAATTTTCCTGCCTCAGGCTAAATGAAACATCAGCCACTGAACTTTCGGGAATATTCCAATTACTGGATAAAGAATATACCAGCAATAATATTATTATGGTAAGGGCATTGCTCAAAGTTTTTTTGCTTAAACTGATCCAGGTAAAAGAACATGAATTCACCACCCAGGATATCCATCAAAAAAGGGTATATGAATTTTTAATGCTGTTGGAAAGTAATTACCAGCAAGTTCGAAACACTGATTTTTATGCAGGCAAATTAGGGATTAGTTCTAAACGCCTCAACCAAATCCTTAAGGACAAACTAAATAAGACAGGTATGCAACTGATTCATGACAGACTTATTTTGGAGGCAAAACGCAGTATCATTCACAGCGAGAATACCATTAAAGAGATTGCTTATGAGTTGGGTTTTTCTGACCGTCCGTACTTTAGCCGATTCTTTAAAAAGCAAACCGGGCAAACACCAGAAGAATTTCAGAAACAAGCCAAAACTCATATAAAGATAAAATTCAACACTTTAGTTGGCGATATAGAAGGCTAAACTTGGGTATTGATTATATCTTATGTATGGAGTCTTTTTGCCTGCTGACCACAAATTCTTTTGCTTTTGCCAATTTCTTTAATGTTTTGGGATAATTGGAGTGAATTTCCATCAGGGCATCTCCTATCTGATTTCCGCTTGTAAAATCTATTTCAAAAAGCCACTCTGCAAGACCAATATCGGCCCACATTTGTCCTTTTCGGGTATCTGTGGGTTGCCTCAGATGAATAGCAGGAACATTTGATGAAAAGGCTATGATCGGGGAGTGCATTTCAAAACTGACCAGTGCTCTTGCCTTAGCATAAACTGATTGCGCTTCATCCGGAATCCAATAGGTATCTCTCCATATCACATGTTTTTTAACATCTTCGGGCAGTGGGTCTATCAGCATTTCTTTGGCCAGTTCTACCTGATATGTGACTTCGGGACACGCCAGAATCTTTAATCCCGTTTCCCGTACCCATCTGATCATTACATCACGAAGTTTCGCATGATCGGTGTCTTTATAGTACTGCGAAATCATGTATTTCTTTGATTCCTCCTCTGTTGGCTCTATGTTCTTCATTTTCCAATAAGGGGTGTACCTCAGTCGTGGTATGACACAAATAAATTCCCCACTTTTCAATCCTTTCGAATCCAGGTAATCAGCAGCAAGTTTATCATTACGAAGATTGATTGCAAAAGTTGCATCCGGGGCAAACTCAGTTATCGGACATTTAGATCGCAGTGATTTCAGGTAATCTAATGAAGCAGTATCTCTGCAATAGATAAATGAGGCTTTATTAATTAGATCTAAAGATTTGACATCTGCATCTACCAGCGAAATTCCGTACATTCCAAAGGGCTTACCGGTTTGTTTATGCCATGCGGCGAGATCAGCAGGAACTACAATCCAGGGTCCGGAACCATGTACCATGATGTCGCACGTTTCAAATGCCTCTTGCAAGGCCGGTGTTGTCGGTTTACCTGATGCATCGATCTTTCCGGGGGCAAGTTTTAGGTTCCTAAAACTCTTCTTTAGCAACACATCAACGCCATTATCCAGACTATTTGGCCATAATGTGATCTCTGCCTCAGGCAAATAGGTTTTAAACAGTTCCATTATTCCAAAAGTGTGGCCAATATCACCTATGTTTACCGTTTGCCAGGATGAGCGTAGTAATATCCTGGAATTTGCTTTAATATAGCCACTTTCAATAGCTCCCATAAGGCTGGAAATAGCAGGAAGTGCAGCCATAACTGCAGCATTCTTAATAAATTTTCTTCTTTGCATCTTCAATCAAACTTTCTTTACTGCTGTTTAACAATCTTAAAAACATGAACCTGTGGCTGATTTACCTGATAAATAGTGTCGGCAAGTACAGACAATTGTCTGAGGGCTTCTGTTTCTGAACTCTTTTTCAGCAAGTAATTCTTAAATTGTTTCTGGTGATATTCATAATGCCCGCCACTTTTTAATGTTTTCAGTCGGTTTTTAAGATATCCAGCCACCAGAGTTGTATCTGATGCATCTTTAAGTTCAGAAAGATGCATAAATTCAACAAAGCGGAGATTGCGGATTACTGCTTCCACATCTCTGTATTTTATGCAAGTATTCATTACCGTTATGGCTTGCCGGTATTGAGGCGTATTTTTGTATAGCGCAAGATTAATCCCCGTCGAGAGGTTCTTAGCAGTAACCCCTGCAATAAAAACATCATCAATAAAAAGATGGTAGTTCCCCGGTAATATTTTTTTTACCTGCAATAATTCCGTATTAAACTCTTCATTAAAGGGAACCCATTTGAGCGCATCGGCAGCAGATTCCTTAATCGGAAAGGGCAGGCTTTTCTCAAGACATTCAAAAGTTAATAAGCTGTCTGTATTTGATTGTTTTCTTATTTCTGCGTTAAAGCTACCCTCTTGCGATGCTTTTAAATCATCTCCAATAATCAGTTTAGATACGTATTGGGGCGACTTTGTATCCTTCAGGAACTGATAGGCCATTACAAAATGTCCTGCCGACTGTGGGTGTACCCGATCTTTACCGATGATGGTAAAAGCAGGGTCTTTTAACTGCTCTTCTTTATTGATGCGGAGCAATACTGATTGAAAATCGACCAGGTTGGTATGATACTTTTCAGACAAAAATTGCATATGTTCTGCACAACGCTGCAAAGCATCATTTACACCATATAGGTTTTCTGTTTCCATAACTGCGGTCTGGTCATAAATAGATGGTTTCAGCAGCGTAACACCTTCTACGTTCTTTTTTAAAATTTTTACCGCAGCCTCTGTGCTGCTCCTATATGCTGCCAATGCCTGTTGCTTTAAGGTTTCATTAGAATTTGCTTTACCATAAAGTTCCCGTTTTACGTCATTCATGCCTATCATCATTACCGCATGAGTTGGCCGATGGATGAGCACATCTTTATCCATTCTTTTTAAAATTCCCGTTGCAACATCTCCTGATATTCCGCAATTGTAAAAACGTATTTTTTGAGCCGGGAACCGAGTGGCATAATAGATCCATAAGTCATTGTAGTATTCGCCATTGTTGGTAATGCTGTTTCCAATAAAACACACCCTGCTTCCGGCAGGAAAAAAACTCTTGTTGTTTTGCTGGGCAAATCCAAATGATGTAGAAATGAACAGGATAATAAATACTGCCCTTAACCTTGGCGAAAATAACGGCATACTTTTTACTTACAAGGTTTAAAAATCATCAGAACAGTTCCCTCCTTTACTGGTTTTTTAAAACGCAAGGCCAATCTGGTATAAGGCTTTCCGCCCTCAGAAAGTTCCTCACTTTTAATTTCAAACGCTTCTTTAGTTACTATGGTAATGAATAACTTATCTTTTTTGCCGGTAATTTCGATTTGATTGGCATCGATCTGCTTCCAGCTACCTCTGGTGATCAGGGCGGTTTCATAACTCTGATACTCACTAAATGCAAAATGATCTGTTACGCTAAAAAATCCATTATGTTTGCGGTTATAAATAAATTCCCGTTCCAATTTTTTGAGTTCCTTTACTGGGTAAGCACTGGCAATATCCATAACCATTTTATCCTGCTCATTGGTAAAGCTGGTGCTAAGGACATTCCCTTTTGCTGCAGCACCTGGTATTTGCTGCTGACCGGCAATGAGCGGTACCGGATGCCCATAGGAAGCAATGGTTTTGTAAGAATACCTTTCTGGTCCAAATGTTTTTGATGTATATGGGATAATCCCCGGATCGCCCATTAAAACCTCATCTCCTACTACAACAGAGAAAGATCCAACATCGTTATGATTATGATGTTCATTGTTGTTGCCCCCTTTTATTGCCACCCCCATATCCATTTCGGACGCTGCGCCCGGGCGGACAGTGAGCACACCCGCCTGATCAAAATAGGATCGCAGGTCAGATTCTGATTCTTTGATTGGAAGTTGCTTTGCTGATACCTTTTCCGGAAAAACAGAAAGGATACTAGTTGCCAGGTCCACAGGACGATCTGGAAAAACCACATTCTTAAACTCTGAAATATCAACACCCAGATTCCGGTTTACATAAAAGAGAATAAAGGGTGAGGGCTGGGTATATGGTCGGCAATCGCCAATTGATGGAAAAACACCATGGATAACTACAGTTTTGGGAAGGAATTCGGCCATCAGTTTTACTTTTGGATCAGCAAACAGATCGATTTTTCCACCCGTACTTTTATAAACTGTTTCACGTAAAAGAACAAAGTTTCCAAAACCATAATTATAATAGCCTAGTCCTTCTGTACAATATCCGTCGGGCAGAAAGCCCTGGATTCCATTTTTGTGATAGCGTTCCGCAATGGCAATAAATTTCGCCCTTTCAGTCTTATTGTTGAGTATCGTCTCAGCAGCCCCAACTGTCCCGGAAAGGCATACTGCATTAAAGTTATTGGTGTTTGTTAAAAAGAAATTTTCATTGTTTCCTGTTGCAATTGAATTTAATACAGGATCAAATACCCGTTCCTGCACAGCCTTGATCGCTTCTTCTTTAACTTTTTGATCGATCTTATCATCTAACAGATATAGCGCCTGTGCAATGTGCTGTGCATAACTTACCGCCGATAATTCGACCAGGTATTTTTTACCTTCAAAATTTACCTTGTTATAATCATGTGTGGGGTTTACCCAGGATTTTTGACGGCACAGCTCGAGTAATGCATTTTCTGCGGCTCTTGTATATTTCCCCTTATCCGTAAGGCATTCTGCAAATACATACCAGGTTAGCCATAAGAGGCGTTTTTGTAGCATATTTTTACCTGGAACAGAAGTCCCTTTAGTCCAGTATGCCAAATAATCGTCGTCACTCCAGGCCGGAAATGACAGGTTCAGTGAGCTGTCGGCACTACTGATTACGCTGTTATACTTCCCGCTTTTAAACAACATGTCCCAGGCTTTCCTGTTTTTATAGGTATCCCCGAATCCGAAAGGCTTATCTGGTAACATGGCCACAATTTGATCAACTCTTTGCATATCCAGGGGTTGGACCTGTACAATAGGTTTTGAATTATCATAAACGGTATTTTTAAGGCTTTGGGCGCTTACTATACTTCCTCCTATTGCGAACAAAGAGATAATTAGCCCTGGGGTCATTATTCTGTACACTAATCTCATAGCTTTAAAACTAATATCCCGGATTTTGTATCAGTAAGTTATTCAGTTGAATATCATGAATAGGAATTGGCATAAAAATGTTTCTGGCCGACACCTTAGTAGCGGCAGTAGTAATGTTCGTTGCAGTTCCTGCATTTGCGTTGGCATATGCCAGAAAGCTCTTCATATCCTCAACAAATTTGCCCCAGCGAATCAGGTCATTTCTCCTTAATCCTTCAAAACACAATTCTCTTGATCTTTCTTCTTTTATCGCTTCTAAAAGCTCCGATTTACTTGAAATTTGCAATGCAGAAAGGTCAGCGTCATCAGGTTCAGTAATTATCGCTGTAGCGTTAGCACCGGTTCCTCCACCGCCAATAAGGGTAACTGTTGGCGCGGAAGTATAATAAGGGCCTCCTACTGTTAATGTCCCTGGCGAAGTAATGGTAATTCCAGTAACTGAACCGTCTGAGATGGTTGCCTCGGCGGTAGCCCCACTGCCGCCGCCGCCGTTGATTGTTACTGTGGGAGCACTGGTATAGCCTGAGCCGCCATTGGTTACAGCAATGTGCTTAATCACATTTCCATATAATATGCCGTAAGCTCTTTTACGAACCAAATTCACATACTGATAAGCATTTGCAGGCCCGTTAACTTCGTTTTCTGCTTCGGCAAGCATAAGCAGTACATCAGAATAACGCAAAAATGCGAAATTCTGGGAGGTATAGTTTTTATCCTTGGGGTTCACAACTTCATACTCCCGGCGCCACTTTCCTGCATTCATAACCCAGGTACCTGTCACGTTGGTCTTTTTAGCTGTTGCACCTGTACCCCAAGTATAATTAGCACAGTTCCAATCCCTCCTCCAGTCGAAAGAAGCCTTATTGGGTTTATCATTGCTCAAAGGATTGACTTGATAGGAAGCATACAATTTTCGGGTCGCGTTTATCGAACCGGAACTGAAGCCCTTATTGGCATCATTGCAGGTAATTCCACAAAAGCGCCCGGTATAAGTGTTTCCCAAATTAACGCCTCCGGTATTGTTGCCCCAGAACTCCAATTCCCACATACTTTCTTTCACATCATATTGCTCCCTGGCATATTTAATAAAAACATCTCTATAATCGGGGTTAAGGGCGTGTTCAGGTGCGCTTCCTGTAGGGTTAACAACCTTATTGGCCCAGAACAGTGCATCTTTATATTTTTCTGTATCCTTTAACGGAAAGCCTGCCATATAAAGGTATACCCTGGCCAGCATCCCCTGAACTGCAGTTCGGGTAACCTTCCCCCCTGACCCCAGAACCGTAGCCGTTTGCGTTTGCAATAAAGCCTCCGCATCAATCATATCCTTTGTAATCTGCGCATAAACATCTTTCATCGGTGTCCTTGCAACATTAACTTCTGTTACTGATTTAGTTGGGGTAAAGATCAATGGAACATCACCGTAATTGCTCACCAGCATAAAATATTGAAAGCCGCGCAGAAACAATGCTTGCCCCTTGATCACATCTTTCGCGGTTTGGTCCATGGTTACATTGTCTACTTTCGAAAGCAATAAATTGGCCCGTTCAATACCTACATACAGGCCTTTCCAGAACAATTCATTTTTGGGATCTGCGGCATCATATTGATAGGACGTTGTAAGTTCCACTATTCTACCATAAGATTCGTCTGTATTGGTATTGAACATATATAAATAATTATTTCCATATACCTCCTGAGTGCCCAATGAATTGTATATACCATTGAGGGCACTTTGTAACTGCTCCGGGGTTTTGTAATAAGCGTCTGGATTAATAAAATCCGTTGGGTTGGTATCCAGCACTTTCTGGCAGGAAGTAGCTGCTGCCACCAGCATGGTGAGGTAAAAATATTTTATCAGTTTCATACTTTTATAATAGATCAGTTAGAATGATAGGTTTAACCCGAATATGAGCGTGCTTGCACGGGGATAGGCAGAAAAATCAAATCCGGGGGTAAGGGTAGAATTTCGGACGGACACTTCAGGATCTGGTCCGGAATAATTTGTCCATGTTGCAATATTTTGAGCAGAAGCGTAAATCCTTAAACTTTTAAGCTGTGCTTTTTGGAATATTCTTGATGGAAAATTATAGCCCAGTGATATCGTTTTTAACCGGAGGTAAGAACCATCTTCAACTACCCTGCTTGAGTAATAAAATGGCCCCTGCCCTCCGGTTCGAAACAAAGTATTACTGGGATTATCTGGCTGCCATCTATTGGCATAACTTGCGTACTGATTGAAAAACCTGGATTGCTTTCCGTTGCCATCAAATAGCATACGGTTAGCGTTGATGATGTCGTTTCCGTATGACCATTGAAGAAATACATTAAGATCAAACCCTTTATAAGAAAAATTATTTGATAAACCACCTGTATGCTTAGGAAGACCGCGTCCAATTACCGTAAAATCATTTGCATTAACATTTCCATCGCCATCAAGGTCTTTATATTTGATATCGCCTGGTTGCACCGTAGGATTTCCATTTCTGGGAATATTTTCTTTAAGCGTATAAACGCCTTGGGGGCTCTTATCAAAATCTTCATACTGATAAACACCATCCCAAATTGCACCATAAAATTGCCCTACTGGCTGTCCAAGAAGGGCTATGTAAGGAGAAAGCGCATTCCATTTTTGATCAAAACCTACCGGACTTTTTAAAGAAGTTTGGTTCTCAGAAAGTGCCAGTACTTTGTTTCTATTGAAACTGATGTTAAAACTTGAACTCCAGTTAAATTCCTTCCTATGAATATTAACCGTGCTCAGTGAGATTTCAAGACCTTGATTTTGCATTTTCCCTACGTTTTTATAGGCATCAGACAATCCGGTGGTATAAGGCAAAAGGGCCTGCAATAACAGATCATGGGTTGTTTTTCTGTAAATGTCAAGAGTTACATTTACACGTTGTTTAAAAAGGCTTAAATCATAACCAATATTCACTTGTTTTGTAGTTTCCCATTTTAAGTTGGCATTTCCAAAAGCACTTAAGATGGCTCCTTTAGAAGGAGAGCCATTGCCATAGGAATAACCCGCGGAATTGGGTTGTGTGATCTGGTCGAGATAGGAAAAGTCGGCAACCCTATTGTTGCCTGTCTCGCCGTAACTTAAACGTAGTTTAGCATCAGAAATAAATGTAAATTTCTTCATAAACTCCTCAGCACTCATCCGCCATGATAGTGCACCAGAAGGAAAATACCCCCAGCGCTTCCCCTGTGCGAATTTTGAAGATCCATCGGAACGGAAAGACGCAGTAAAGTAATATTTTGATTTATAATTATAATTTATGCGCCCGAGGTACGACAAAAGGCCCCATCTGGAACTTAATGAAGTACCGATCAGGGAAGGCGATTCATCTAAACCATCAAGGCCTAATGATTCATTAGGTACGTTGAGAGCAGCAAAGCCATTTACTCCCGTTTTATTTCCTTGCATGGTATACCCTGCCAATACAGTAAGATCATGCACCTTATTAAAAATCTTTTTATAGCTGAGTGTATTTTCATTTAGCCAAACGGTAGAAGGGTTATAATAAACTGATCCGTTCACACCACTCGAATTACGTGGATTACCCAGTCGGGTCTGGGAGTTATTAAAGGCCTCATCTCTCTGCATATTATTGGTGATGCCGCCTGTAACTCTTAGGGTAAGAGATGGAATAATTTTGTATTCCGCATAGCCGTTCGCGATTAATCCTGTGATCAACCGGCGCCGAAGTTCATTTTTAGCAGAAATCACCGGATTAACCCTGTAATCAGCAATTACATTATAGTCGAAGCCCGGATCAAATAGTTCATCATCAAGATTGTTATCGTTACCACTTACAGGACGATAGCCCCATACTGCATAAAGCAGATTGGTACTGGCAGATTGGATTGGCGAGGCAGCATTAACTATACTTCCGTTAGATGCACTATAACTATAATTTAGGTTAACCCCAATTTTTAATTTTTGATTTACATTCTGATCAAGTGTAATTCGTCCCTGGTAACGTTTGAAATCGGAGTTTAAAACCACCCCATCCTGGCCAATGATGTTTCCTGAGATCGAATAACGTGTTTTATCAGACCCACCCCTTATTGAGATATCATGACTTTGCATGGGGGCATTCCGATAAATTTGGTCCTGAAAATTAATTCCCGTTACATTTTTATAGTCGTCAAGTGTTTTCCCATCGGCTAGATAGGTTGTGTTCGTATTTGCCGGATCAAGCTCTAACTGGTATTTTACAAATTCATAGGGACTCATTAAATCGATGGTTTTTGTATTTTTCTGAAAACCATAGTACCCATTGTAAGCAATCACCGGATCACCTATATTTCCTCTTTTGGTGGTAATAATGATTACTCCGTTTGCTCCTCTTGCCCCGTAGATGGCTGTGGCCGATGCATCTTTTAAAATATCGATAGCCGCAATATCTGCTGGATTTATGGAGTTATTGTTCGCATCTTCTAATGGAAAACCATCTACAACATATAATGGTGAGGTGTCTTGTGTGATTGAACCTGCTCCCCTTATCACAATATTATTTATTGACCCAGGCTGCCCATCGGCGCCTGAAACCTGAACACCAGCTACTCTTCCGGCCAGGGCCTCGTCAAATGATTTTACCGGTGCCTTCTCAAATTCATCCATTTTCACTTGCCCGACAGATCCGGTCAGGTCTTTTCGTGCGGTTGCACCATAGCCAATCACTACAATCTCATTCAATGCATTATCAAGACTTTTAAGAGCAAGGTTGATGATGTTCTTGCCGTTTAAAGGGATATCCCTTGATTGGTAACCAACGTACCTGAATGATAAAGTGGCATTTGCATTTGAAACTGTAATCACAAATTTGCCATCAGCATCGGTAGTGGCTCCGGTTTTAGTGTTTTTTTCAAATATGGTGACACCGAAGAGCGGTTCATTGTCAGACGAGGTTACTTTACCTGAAATGTTTTTGCTTTGCGCATTTCCAGCCGATGGTAAAGCCATTACCAATATCCAGGTAAAAATCACGCTGAAAGTAATGGTCCCACAAAGATTTAGTGGTTTGGTTAACATATTATATTTGGTTAGTGTAAAATCAATCCTATGTCTGATCCGGCAACAATTACAGACTCATATACAAACTTAATATAATTATATATTGTATACAATATATAATTATATTAATACAAATACTGCAATAAAACCACTAAAAAAAGATGATTATATTAATAATCAAATCGATATAGCACCATTTAGATAAAAAACCCTCAACGAAAATAAAGTCCCCCATTAATATCAATGGTTGCTCCCGTAATATAATTACCACCCTCACCTGCCAGGAAAGCGACTGCCAGGCCAATATCACGTGGCTGTCCAATACCCAAAGGTACATTCTCAGCAATTCTTACAATTCCTTCATTTCCATGTGTTTGGGTAAGTAAATCGGTTTCAATAATACCCGGGGCAATGCAATTTACTCTGATCCCTAATGGGGCACCAGTTCTGGCAAGTGTTTTTGTTAGTCCTAAAATTGCACTTTTACTGGCTGAATAATGTACATGGCCATATAGTGCCCCCTGTTGCCCAACCACTGAGCTAATATTAATGATCCTACCATCTTTCTGTTCTCTCATGATTTGCATAGCATACTTGGCGCACAAAAAACAACTCGTGAGATTGGTTCCTAAAACATGTTCCCAATCATCAAGACTGGTGTCAAAAATATCTTGGGCTTGAGATGTTCCTGCATTATTGACCAGGATATCTAGTTTGCCCGTGCTGTTTTTAGCAAATGAAAAGAGTGCTTCCACATCTTTTTCTCTACTTACATCCGCAGCTTTAAAGAATACCTTGCGGTTAAAAGCCCTTACCCCGTTCACTATTTCTTCAAGGTCTTCACTTTCAGCCAGGTCGTTAAGTATAATATCTGCTCCCTTTTCTGCCAGGGTTAGGGCTATACTTTTGCCAATCCCCCTTAAAGAACCTGTTATTAATGCAGTTTTTCCAGTTAATTCACTCATGATACTAATTAAATTTATTTTGCCTCTGCATCCACATGTATTTCTTTGGCCAGGGTAAATCTTAATGCAATAAAAATAAAAATGCTCCCCAGTAAATAAACAACGGAGAGCGCTGATAGACCACTTGACAATCCTAATGTAGGCTTTATCGTCCCTAAGATCCATGGTGCAAAAGCGCCTATTAAAAAAGCAAACATAATCATTGCGCCAGAAACAGATGCCCTTACTCCAGGTGCCGTGACCAAAAATAAAGATGCGTAAATATTGGAGTCATAAATGCCTCTGAAAAAACCAAAAAGACCCATACCTGTATACACCCAAATCAGCTCATTTGCTGATCCCAGCAGATAAATAAAAGGACTGCCCAACAATAATCCAAATGCTTGCAATTTTAATCTTGAACCAATATTGGTCTTCGCCAGGTAGTCAGAAAAGCGCCCGCCGGCCAGCACCCCCAAAAATGCAAAAACATGATGATAAAACATGGAGGAAAAGCCGGCGTTTGCTAGAGAGAGCTTGTATTTTTCATGTAAAAATGTTGGCGCCCAGGTTAGGTAGCCCACATTCACGAATATCATACAGGCAAATGCCATAGTCAGCAATACTGCTGTTTTCTTTTGAAATAATCCTTTTAAGCCGTCAAACACGGTCACCTTTTTCTTGATTACTAACGAATCAGTATCAGGTAAAATGTCTTTTTTAAACCTTACAACAAGTACAATGGAGAGTACAATTCCTATTCCTCCAAAAATGTAAAAAGCCACACTCCACCCAAACCTTTCTGCTATCAATGCGCCAATCAGTCCGCTCATGATAATCCCCGCATAAAGTGCAGTCTGATGTATGGCCATTGCAAACCCTGTTTTATCCTTATATGTATCACCTATAAGCGCGTTGGCCGCCGGAGCATAAAAAGATTCACTGCTTCCCACAATTCCTCTAAGTATTACCAGATGGATCAATCCTGCACTGAATCCGGTAAAAAAAGTGGCAACACTCCATAATAGCAGACTAAAAATGATCACTTTTTTCTTACTAAAAACATCACCAATATATCCGCTTAAAGGCACACATAATCCTATCGCCCAAATGAATACAGAAGCGATCATACCCAATTCAGCGTCTGTAAGCTGCAGACTTATTTTAATTTGCGGCAGGATCACATTAAATACCTGTCGGTCTGCCTGATTAAAGAAAAAGACCAGCCACAGCAGAATAATCAACTCCCAATTAAAGGATTTCAATTTTAAGTTACGTGGAGCGTTATATCTGATCATTTTTCATTTTAGAAAATTATTAAGCAAAATAGCCAATGGCATCTTGCGGTCTGATTTCAGTAAGCTTACCATTGTAATGCCTTAAGTCTCTTGGTTCATATGTATGCTCCTTGATTGCCTCTTCATTGATGTCTATTCCAAGACCTGGCAAATCGTTAATTTGCATCATTCCATTGGTAAATTCAATTTTTTCAGTACTTATTTTGTTTCGATAAGGTACATCACTGCTCATCGTTTCCAAAAAATGAAAGTTAGGTGTGGAAGCTGCAATATGCAAGGTTGCTGCATTTGCTACTGGTCCGCTAGGATTGTGAGGACAAAGCGGAATATAATAGCACTCAGCCATCGCAGCAATCTTTTTTAGTTCGGAGATACCCCCAGCATGGCTCACATCAGGTTGAATGAAATCTGCACAATCCTGATTTAGAAAACTTCGATAATCCCACCTGCTATATAGACGTTCCCCTGCTGCAATCGGAACTTTAGTTTTCTTTCTTAATTGTGCCAATCCTTCCATGTGGTCTGGTGGAATAGGCTCTTCGAACCAGGTAATGTCAAAATCTTCCAGGGCATGAGCTACCCTAATGGCTGTCGGCATGTTAAATCGTCCATGACCTTCAATTAAAATATCTATTTCTTTTCCAACAGCATTTGTAACAGCACCAATGCACTTCAAAGCGTAAGCAAATTCTTTTTTGGTCAGGTTCATGTAGGCCGAACCAAAAGGATCCCATTTAAGACCTTTAAAACCCTTTTTAACGGCTTCCTTAGCTTTTGCAGCAAATTCTTCGGGCGTTTTAGCCGGGGCAAACCATCCATTTGCATAACATGGAACAGCATCTCTTACTTTTCCGCCCAGTAACTGATAGACTGGCACCCCCAGATCTTTGCCTTTGATATCCCATAATGCCATATCAACGGCAGCCAGTGCGCTCATTAAAACTACCCCACCCCGCCAATAGGCATCGCGGTAGCAATCGTGCCAGATTGCTTCTATATGATGAGGGTCTTTACCTATTAAATATCTTTTAAGTTCATTTACCGCCTGCACAACAGTTAATTCCCTCATTTCCAGCGTTGCCTCACCTACTCCGTAAAGACCAGAATCTGTGATTACTTTCACAAACACCCAGTTCGTTCTGTAGGAATGGCAAATAAAGGTTTTAATTTCAGTGATCTTCATAATAATGTACTTATAATTTCTACCGGCAGCGTTTCATAATAATTCAAATTTAGTATATTGTATACAATATACAATATGAAAGTAAACATTTATAAATACCACAAAATAGCTGGCGTTTCATTAACAACATCCTAACTATCTTACCTCAGAAATGAATAAATCCTATTTTAATCTATCTCCTATCTGACGTAGAAGGTCGGCTTTGGCGTTAACGCAATGCCTGGCGGCTGCAGCTTCTACTTCTATGGGATTTCTGTTTTCCAAGGCGCTAATTATTGCACGATGTTCCTCTATAACCTCATTTGTCCGCTCTACACCAAAGCCATAAGTCAGGCGTAACGTATTGATCAACTGCCAGTGTTTTTCCAATATCTGCAAACCTTCAGCATTATTGGCCAATTCATAAATTGCAGAATGGAACCGTTTATTGAATTGTAAACAGCCGGTATAATCTTTCTTTGCTGCTGCTGTTTCATATCCTTTTTGCAGTTGATTGAGCTGCTTCAGATCCTTTTCCTTTAAGTTTTCTATACACTTAACCGTAAGATAAACTTCAATTAGCTGTCTGATCTCATAAATATTTTCTAAAAATTGTTGATCAACTTTTCTGACATGGGCTCCTTTATTTGGCTCAATGATCAGCAATCCTTCACCCTGCAATTGTTGCAATGCTTCTCTTATGGGCATCTGGCTTACTTTATACCGCTCAACCAACTCAGCGATCTTTAGCCTTTCTCCCGAAATAAAATAACCAGAAAGAATATCTTCTCTTAATTTTTCCCGTACCCTGGAATATGTCGGATCAGCTAACTGGTTTAATGAGTCGGATTGTATTTTATCTTTCAATGTTGCAAATTTTAAATGATGATCAAATATACAATATATATTATATACAATATACCAACTAACTGCGGCCATACTTGGCTAAAATATTTCTTCAGAAAAGTCTTCGGTAATGGTGCAGGAAACAATGAGGATTTTATATGGAATTCTTTTTTCTAACCTATTATCACAATTGTATTAACTATTTTTGACAATCCAAAGCATTTTTATATTCTGGATACATCTTCAATACTTCCTATGGATCAAATGACAATAAAAAATCCTTTTTCAATAGCAATTCACCTCACAATATCCCTGGTAATGGTCTTGTGCCTTTCCGTCTCTACTTTTGCACAGAAAAATAAGGCAATGGATAAAGGTCAGGACATTTCTATCCTTTCTGACTCTGCAACCTTGACAAAGGGCGATTATCTGATTCATTTAGAGAAGGTATTCGAAACGGTAAACAAAGTTCCCGTTACAGTTGGTTCTTTTAAGAAACTAAATCCCATAACGGCACATTTAACACAAGATGAGGCTGCTCTTGCCTTACTCAAAAATAGGCTTACACAAAGTGAAAGAATGTTGAATTTGCAAAACCTGCAAATGGATCAGACCTTACTTAAAGAACTTCAAACAAACAACAAAGATTGCCTGTCGGATCTGGATGAATACGAAAAAGAGTTAAGGGAATTAAAAACGGAAATTCTTAATCTACGCAAAGACACCGTGCTGATTAAACTTTTTACGCTGCCTTCTATGCGCATTATGTTTAAAGATCAATTTGCAGAGCTCCAGAAAAAACGTGTGGTAATGGACAGTCTGCTAAAGACAACAACATCGTCAATTAATAACCTGCAGGCGCGAACATCGGCCAATCTGATAAACATTAAGGAGTTAATGTATCTTACCGATAACCAACTTGGTGCAGTAAGTATAAAAGCTTTCGGAAAAGAACGACGTTACCTTTGGGAATCAGCAAGTGGTAAGACCAGGGGTGTTGGATTCCGCAAGTTTATCAATGGGGAACAGGAAATATCAGGCTATTATTTTGTATACACCCGCAGCAGCCGTTTTTTACTGTTCCTTACCTGTGCTACTTTCTTCTTCTGGGTATTTTTCAATTTCAGAAGCATGAAACAACGCGACCGGTTGGAAGCAGTTGACGATTTCTCTTTACTCAGTCCGCAACCCTATCTCATTACCTTTATCATGCTTTTTACGCTGGCGCCGATTTTTGACCTCATGGCCCCGGCACTTTATATCGAATCGGTACAGATCTTACTTGCAGTTTTGCTGACAGCATTTTTTCGTAAAAAACTATCGTCAAAATTATTTTACCCTTGGTGCATATTTGTACTGCTTCTTCTTGCACCTGTTTTTCTGCGTCTTTTAGGCATGCCACCAAGATATCAACGCTGGCTCCTTCTTTTCCTTAGTCTCAGTTCTACCATCTACGGCGTCATTATTTTGAAGAAGATAGATGAGCAGGCAAAAAAATATAGAATGATACTCCTTACGGGATTTATCTATACCATATTTGCAGTCATTGCTACTTTATGCAATATTTTTGGTCGCTTCACACTTACCCAAATTTTTTATTCGACAGGTGTAAACTCCTTGTTAAATGCCATATCCTTAACCATTCTTGCGAAAGTATTGGTGGAGGCTTTTCTGCTTCAAATGAAAAGTAGCAGAATCCGCAAAGGCTATCCTGAGTATTTCGATTGGCACCCTGTTATCGCAGGCCTTAAAAGGCTAACCGGTGTGGGTGCTACAATTATCTGGTTTGTGATATTTACCACCAATCTTAATATTTTTAACGGTCTTTATGAATCTTTAATGGAGATCCTTAATGAAAAAAGAACTATAGGGAACTTCTCTTTTACCTTTGGCGGTATTGTACTCTTTTTAGGCATCATTTGGATTGCCAACTTTTTACAGAAGTACATTGCCTACTTCTTTGGAGATACCGGCGACGATGGAATAGAAGACAATAAAGGAGAGCGCTCGAAATTACTAATTACACGATTGGTACTACTCATTGGAGGATTCCTTATTGCTGTTGCAGCATCTGGATTGCCGATTGACAAAATCACCGTGATTCTTGGCGCCCTTGGTGTAGGTATCGGGCTAGGCTTACAGAATATCGTAAGCAATTTCGTATCGGGGATCATCCTTATTTTTGATAAAACTATCCGCATCGGAGATGTGGTAGAGCTAAGCAATAAAAAAGGAAGGGTTAAGGAAATCGGTGTCCGCGCCAGTACACTGCTTAGTGACGAAGGTGCAGAGATTATTATTCCCAACGGGGCCATTTTGTCGAACAATATCATCAATTGGACCCTTAGCAATAACCAAATGCGTATAGACATTTCTTTAACTATCGCTAAACCTTTCAATTCAACTGAAGTAGTACATCAGATCAGAGATATTATTACTAAAAATGATAACGTCTTTGTAAACAAGGAACCCGTAATTATGATCAGTCCTGTGAGTAAGGTAAACAGCAGCATAAAAATATATTTCTGGTGCAAGGATATTTCAAATGCAGATCTTACAAGAAATATAATCATTGCACAAATATTTGAGACCTTTGAAGAGAAAGAAATAGAAATTTTATAGTTCCTATCTGACCTATGGCGATATTGCCTGTTGAATGGATAAGACTTGCGACAGCCTTTGTATCTGATCCGAAGCCGGCACCAACCTTAGAGGGCTCCCCTTATAGAGTTCATATACCATTTCGCCACTTAGGCCGATCGAAACACGCTCGACCGAAAATACTTTCCCTGGCACACGGGCACCAAACCAGTGAGGATCTGCTTTTTGTTTCCAGGTAACATTGTACAGAATCGTGCCAGCCGGATAGCTATTCTCTTGCGTGTGCGTATGGCGTACGGCTAGCTCATTTCCATAAAGTGTAGACGTGGTACCGTTATCAGGACGAATGCTTGTTGTTAGAGCGGTTAGTAGTAAGGGATTTTCGGGTAGTCCCTGAACAGATCCAACTGAGGCTTCATCATTCAAACTGTCGCTACGTTCCGAACTGCAGCCTAATGCTAGCGCCAAACCGAATAAGATCATTCCTATAATTGATTTCCTTTTCATGATCGTTTAATTTTTAAAATTGAACAGGTCTATTGGCCTGGTAAATACATAATCATTATCTCGCTGAGGTTGATGACAGGAAACGCATTCGGTATCAAAATCCAAAGTCTTTCCGTAAGGCAGCAAATCGTCGCCTTTCCATCTTCCCCAGCCCCATCCTTTTGTTTTGGCATATTTACGGGCATCTTTTATCATGAACTCGACCTGTACAAATTTCCCGGCAGAAATACTTCCATCAGCATTTTGTTGCTGCTTCCAGGCAGTCTTCGCAAAAATACTCCCATCCGGCCATGGATCTGTTTTTTTTGACTGCAAGGCCTTTACGGCGGTTTCATTTGCAAAAATAATACGTAATGTTCCATTGTCGAAACGGTCCGTAGTACTTATTGCCTTCCAATTTCGGTAATCTGGAATATAAGCTATCCCGTTAGGAGATGGTTTAACTTCCCGCTCTGGCTTAACACCCACAGCCGTTATTTCTTTAGGGTTGTTTGGCGCAACTTTACCTTGTTTAGCTCCGTAAGAAATGGAAAGTAGGTAACGTTTTAATGTTTCAATCTCATTTTCATCCACCTTAGCCTGAGGATGAACGGCAGTATAGCTTGGCAGTGGCATCTCTCCGGACAAGATCTTATTGAGCGCATAGTAAAGCGCAGCACTTTGCTGCGCGGTAGCCAGCGAATCCCAATTCGAAAAATCGAGCGCTTTTCTACCGTTTCTGATATGCGAAGCGACCAGAAAATTCACAGGAGTAATCTTGTCATACCAGTGTAGCCGCGTTTCACTAGAATGGCAATCAAAGCAAGCAGTCTGCAAGATTCCGTTTACTTCTCTGGACACACCACCTAGCTGCTTGCCCACGCCATATGCCGAGCCTGTGGTTTCTTTTGGCCTTATAAATTGCAGGCATACTAAGGCAAGTGCGATACAAATAATAATTTTCCATTTACGTTTCATATACTACTTATATTAGATAATGATGAAACAAAACTACTCTCTACGAGCTGATTGAACCAATGTTTTCCTGTTAAAGGGAATTATTAGCCGGTAAAGCCGATTTTTTTTCTTTGAATAAGTCCATATTTTTAGGACATTCGGCTTACACAAATTTATAGTTCACACACCCCTTCTTGTACGTGAACTTTACTCAAGCATCCCAAATGAATAAGACCCGACTGCATATTTACGTTTTCATAACCGTTACTGCCACGGTATTGTTGATCAGTTTTTTCTCTTTCCGCTATCTTTACCAGGTTGCCAGTGAAAAACTTTGGACCAGCAAGATGGAATCTGGGAAACGTGAAAGCAGGGAGATTGGCAGATTACTGGAACAACAGCTGCTCATTGGAATTGAAAAGCCACAAGTGATACGGAACCTGCAGCAGAGTATCGAGAATACCGACGTGCAAAGCGAATTCATCTGTATGTATGATAAGAACTGCATCGAACTTTGCCATCCCAATCCGGCGCTTATAGGGCAAAAAATTGAACAAAACAACTCCCAACTTGATCTGGGTGAAGGAAAAAATTCTATTTCCTTTAGCGAGGTCATCAGTTCTCAGAAAAAGCTCGGTGGTATCAGAAACTTTCCCAAAAGCCAACACAGAAGCTCGGAAATCGTAAATGTGTACCCCGTAAAAGGCAGCGACTGGATTGTAGCTTCCCATGCAAATATCGAGGTAATGCACCAGGAACTTTCCGATCTATATAAGCAGTTTAGCATTGGTTTTCTGCTTAGTACCCTGATCATTATTACGTGTTGCCTATTGCTGATAAGAAGGATTTACAGCAAGCATGAACAGGCCTTGGAAGACGAAATCGCAGGCCTTAATGAAAAGATCAACAGCCTGAGTACACTCAACCTGCAACTCAATACCTTGCAGGAAAAACTGCAGGATCAGATACTGGTTCAGCACCCTGAACGAGAAAAGGAAAACGGTCGGAAAAGGATTATCACCTACCATAAAGATGAACTTATACACCTGGATGTGTCCGAGATCGCCTATTTCTTTTTAGACGGGAGTACCGTTCTTATATTTACTTTCGACAACAAGCAGTTCTCTACCAATATAAGCCTTGACGAACTGATGAAGCAGTTGGACAACGATATCTTCTACCGAGCAAACAGACAGTTCATCATCAACATGAGGTCAATCAAAACTATTTTCGTATACGGTAAAAATCAGTTGCGAATAGTTACAGATCCTAAGACCAGCGAACCGGTCATCATCAGCAAGAACAAAGTTGCAGAATTCAAAAAATGGTTAGATCGCTAGGCTTCTTTTCAGAAGTGTTTACATATCAACACTTCTGAAAATTTAGCTTTCTGTGTATCACCCTGTATGTTTAAATTACAACCCTTTTAATAAATTTGGGTATCGTTTTTTTATAATCAAATTTGATTTTTCCGGCAGCTTATTCAACGGAACGGGCTTATCCTGCGGACGGGTTTGTTTTTGATTAATATCGCCCATTAAGCTCCACTTTCTCGTCATTCCAATTGGCTCCCTTGCATTCAAATCGTAACGGGTAAAGTCAACTACCAACTTCGGGCTATTAAGTTTCCAGTCCCTAAGCAATGCCAGCCTGAAATCCTTGTTCATAAACCAACTAATCTCAAGATTGGCATCCGAACCACCAATTCCTGACCCTTTTTCTACAAAGCGATAGTTGAAATCGTTGCTTTTGTAATGGGATCTCCATAGTAAACCAAACTCTCCCTGGGTAATCACTTTTGTATCCGGCCAGCGTTTTTTTACACTGCTTAGCCAATCCTTCAACCGGGCAGCATCATAAGGAAGAGACAATTCCCAGCAATTAGTAACCCAACCAAACCCATTCAATTCAAAGCCCTTATCAAAATGGATAGCAGTAGCATGAAGCATTTCTTTCAGGCCGATCTCGTTTCCGTGCTTACCTAATGTTTCTATAGGTCCAACTCCCATACGGCTGTTAAAACCTTCTGCAAAACCTTGTCGTCTGGCGGCTAAAAAATCCACAGTCCACCCGTCCAGATTAACTACATCAATAAAATCGCTCTTACCTTGTGCAGGTTTGCAAAAATGCTCTTTTGAAGGATAAAAGGGATAAGAAACAGAACCATCGCCATCCTGGTTATCAATCGCAAACTGACTCCAGATGTTGCCCTGGCAAACATGTATATTTTCTTTTTCAGCTAGGTATTGTTGGTTTTTTGCAGAAAGGAAACCCGCTACTATACTAAGCGGGCGGTAGCTGTTGCCTACCATCCGGCTTACAAGTGCAAGTCCGTCATGCAGGTCCTTATTTACTTGCTCAGTAGTATTATAAGCATTTGCAAAATAAGCACCGGGGATAAACGTTATCTCGTCACCATATTCACGGTGATAGCCAACAACGAGTTTCCGGATTTCTTTATAATTCTCTGTGCTGTCATTCAGCGCCAGCCAGCTAAACGCCCAGGTCATCTTGGCTCCAGGAAAACCCTCTTCCACGGCTTTTCTGAAAGCAATAACTTTTTCAGGTGTATGTAAAGCCCGCTCATCCTCGCCAACACTCCGATCCCGTGATACTTCAATCTGGTTTACCCTTATTATAGTATTAAAAGTTAAAAATCGATGGCCCATAAGCCCTCCAGAAGCTGATTTCTTTGCTTGCTGTCCAAATGCCAAAGACATCAGGCAGATAACCAAGAAGTTTAATAAACTCACTTTTTTGAACATATAATTTATTTTTTAATTCATTTAATCATTATTGTATAAAAAGCCAGCCGACAACAGTCGGCCAGCTCGAGCGTAAAATCATCCTACCAGCCAGGGTTCTGTTCTAATTTGTGGCCATTAGCCTGATAAAAGGCGACCTCTTTAGTCGGAAGCGGCTGAAGATAATCCTTATTTGGATCGAATTTTCGGCTTTTTTCAGCAATCAGAAAACCATTTGCATCTACCTTACTCAGGTAGATTGGATCGCTGTAAGGTGCTTTCCCAGCCCAGTCAGAACCAGTAATTTTAATTCCTTTAACATCCTGTGGCAATTCAGTCTCAGCAGTTTTCCATCTGCGCAAGTCATCGTACCTGAATCCTTCCAAAGTGAGTTCAACAGTTCTTTCCCTCCTGATCTCATTTCTCATATTAAGGTTATTGGTAGCCACAAAAGTGTTGGTCAAATGCGGCATACCCGCACGATCTCTGAGCTTATTAATCGAAAGATCAAGATCACCGTCGCTTATTGCTCCTGCTTTTTCAAAAACTGCTTCTGCATAAATAAGCAACACTTCTGCATAGCGGATAAGGTGGCGATCAAAGTCAAATATACTGGCATCTCCATTTTGTCCGGAATTATTGGCCACTGGGTCTTCCGACATATATTTATAGAGTATATATCCTGTATTGAAATTACGTTGCGGCTTATCAGGCCAGTTGGCAATCTTATTTACGGGAAAGAAAACCCTGTTGGTTAACGTTCCCGGAATGATCATCGTCATGGTCATCCTGGGATCCCTGTCCTGAAATTCAGAAACAAAAGTGCCGTAACCTTTGAAAACCGTTCCTGGAGCTGTGATGGGCAATCCATTCTTATCTAAATAAAGGTCAACCATCTTTCTGGTCGGGTTATAACCGTTCCCATCATACTGATATGGAATATCATGTCCCAGGATATTTCGGGCATATCTCCTGTCCAAAATCGATTCCCTGGAGTCGTCGCCATCTTCCAAAAATAAGTAACGATAGCTTTGCGCGCCCTTGCCTGTGTACAAACCATATGTACCACTGTTCATGATCTCCCTTGAAGCAGCAATCGCAGCATCAATATATTTTGTAGCATTGCCATCAGCCCTGAATTTCCCCCATGTCCCCTCAAATAATGCCACACGTGCAGTTAAAGCAAGCGTCGCACCTTGGGTAATCCTACCAACATCCACAGAAGCGAGAGCCGATTGCATAGGTAGATCAGCTTTGGCCTCCTGTAAATCTTTAAGAATGAAATCAACAGTTTCCGTTCTGCTTGACCTGGGAGTAAATAAAGCCGGATCATCAGTTGCCAAGACTTTTGTAATTAATGGCACTCCACCATATAGCCTCAGTAACTTCCAGTAGTACCATGCCCTGAAGAATTTGGCTTCTGCCACATATCTTTTTATTTCAGCATCTGTACTTGCCGATCCTTTTTCAATGATGTTGTTCGATGACCGAATATAGCCATAGCTGTCTGTCCAGAGTACCACTGACTCTGCAGGCTGCAGGTTTCCGTTACTTACCGAATTTGGAAAATTAAATGCTATATCTGATTCAGTATCCTCAAAGCCAAAACGGTCAAGTCCGTTATATAGATTATTTGCAGCCAGCTTAAAATCTGCACCCGTTTTCCAGAATGTAGCATCAGTGATACTGTCCTCCGAAACCAGGTTAAGGTCTTTTTTGCATCCGTTTAAAAGCGCAGCAAGGATAAACACACCTGCAATTAATAATTTCCTATGATTAATATATTTAAGTTTCATAAAGCTTGCGTTTAAAATTTAACAGTAAGACCCAGCGAATACACTTTATTGAAAGGATAAGTTCCCTCATTCCTGAAGCCATCCTCCGGATCAAAGTTCCCTCCAAATGTTCCTTTTGAAATGGTAAAAAGATCCTGACCGCTGAAGAATATTCTGGCAGTTTTCATTTTTAAACTGTTGGCAACACTGGCCGGCAGGTTATACCCCAGGGTAATCACCTTAAACCTTAAATAGGCTACATTCTGCATCGTGAGAGATGAAGCGCGATAATCATAACTTCTGATGTCATCATAACCTACACCACCAGGAAGATATCGTGGAAATTTAGCATCCGTTCTCTCTGGCGTCCAGGTCTTTCCATTGTAGTAAGAAAGCGAAGGCCAGTAAAATGTATTTGGGGTAGCAATGTTACCCTCATACCTTACATCTCTCTTTCCTACGCCCTGCAAAAACACCTGAAGGTCTAATTGTTTAAATCCTATGCTAATGTTAGAAGAAAAGGTATACCTGGGAATCAGGTTACCGAGATAAACCATATCACCATTAAGACCCTTTGATTTGTCGCCAAAAGCAGTCAACTTTCCATCCCCATCAACATCACGATACATTACATCACCAATGGCTACGCGGGCAGGAACACCCGTAAGCTTTTTGTAGTTATCCAGCTGTTCCTGATTTTGAATGATACCCTCGTACACATAACCAAAATAAGACCAGATGCCATAACCTTGTCTGAATTTATTAAGACCTTCCTGATAATTGTCCAGATTTTTCAGTTCCACCAACTTGTTCTTGCTGTCACTAAGCTGTAGCGATACGCTGTAACGAAAAGCACCCACTTGGTCTTTCCAGGTGACTGAGGTTTCAAATCCCTTGGTGACCAACTTTCCCTGGTTTGAGGAAGGTGCGGTACCGCCATAAGTTGCAGGAACAGCAATGTCAACCAACATATCATTATTCGTTTTATTATAATAATCAAACGAAAAATTAAGTTTGGAACTAAGTAGTGCCACATCGATACCTATATTTTTATTTTCAATTGTTTCCCAGGTTCTATCTGTAGACGCTGGATTAGCATTGGCCCCGGTTAACCCCGAATTTGGACTACCTATAGGATAATTTCCACCAATGGAGATCAAGGGTATGTAATCATACAGACCCAACAGCCCAATTTCCTGGTTACCCATTTTACCCCAGGATGCCCTGAGCTTTAACAGATCAAAAGTATTGAGTGACTTGATAAAACTTTCTTCAGATAAATTGTAGGCCAGTGCAGCTGATGGGAATACCGCACTCCAGCGCTTATCCGGTGAGAATTTAGAACTACCGTCAGCACGTGCCGTAAGGTCTAAAACCAGTTTATCCCTGAAAGAGTAACTGAACCTGCCAAAGTACGAGCCTAGTGCCTGATTGCTTAGTCTACCAGTAAAGTTTGCATAAGCAGCTTTCGTTCTGTCAGCAAGATTTAAGGTAAAGATGTCATTGCCTATAAAATTATAACCATAGGTTGTCTGGCCTTCGATTTTGGTTTTTTCAATCGATCCTCCCCCCGTAATGTTTATTCTATGATCAGCCCCCAGCTGCCTGTTATAGTCAAGGTATACCTGATACAATTGATTTAATGTTTTCAGATTAAGATAAGAGGCGGAATTCGGTGTGTTTCTGATGTCCTGAATGTCACCCACATAATTGTACCTTGTAAAGGTCCTGTTGGTACCATTGTCATTGAGGTAATCCAGTCTTATAGCTGCCTGTCCGATTAATTTAAGTCCCTCTAGAAGGGTGTAATCAGCTTTAAAATTGGTGGCAAACCTGGAGGAGCTTCCACGCTGAGTGCCTGCCTCTTCCAGTGACTGCGCCGGATTTTCATACCCTTGGTAGCCATAGAACTGCCCATTTGGGTTGCGCACCGGCTGATATGGGAACTGGCGGGTAACATTGGTCAGCGCATTTCCAAGCATAGTTGGTGTAATGGTAGACTTATTCTCAAAACTGGTTCTTGTTTCAAAGTTGAACTTAGGGGTCAGTCGAAAATCATAGTTGAGTCGAAGGTTATACCTTTCCGAATTGTTTTCTCCGAACCGGAGTGATCCTTCATCTTTATTGTAGCCCATAGATACTACATAATTATTGTTTTCCCCGCCACCTGATATGGAAAGGTTATGTAGTTGCTGAGTAGAATTTTTATAGATTTCTTTGTTCCAGTCCGTATAACCATAAAAACCAGGATAGCTAGTGATTCCATAATTCCAGCCACCATCAAGTTCTGGTGCTGCATTGGCCCTGATTTTATCAAATACCTCTTGTGGAAACCCATTGATACCAGCGTTACGAAGGCCCTCATCCATAAATTCAGCATATTCCAGCGTGTTCTGAATCTTCCTAAGGTAAGTCGGCGTTTTCAGACCTACTGTACCACTATAGGTAATTTCCGGTTTTCCGCTTTTTCCTTTTTTTGTGGTTACAATGATCACTCCATCTGCCGCGCGCGCGCCGTAAATGGCCGCAGAAGCATCTTTTAGCACAGAGATTTCAGCAATGTCATTTGGATTGATGTTATCAATATCACCAGGGATACCGTCAATCAACATCAGAGGATTACTTTCGTTTACTGAAGAATAGCCACGGATTTTAATGCCGTAGCTTTGATTTCCAGGTTGTCCGCTACCCTTAGTAATTGTCAATCCGGGTACAGTACCCTGCAATGCATCCAGGCTATTGTTAAGCGGGCGATTCTCAAATACATCAGACTTGACCGTTGAAATGGCACCAGTGATTGCCCCTTTAACTCTTGTACCATAGCCCACAACAACAACCTCATTCAGGCTGGTGTTCATCTTACTCATTTTAATCTCGATAGATTGTTGACCGCTAATGGATATCTTTTCGGTACGATAACCTAAATAGGAAATCACCAAAACAAAATTTGGCTCGGGATGGCTGATGGTAAAATTACCATCCTTATCAGTTACCGCCCCTGTCTTTGTTCCTTCAACCATGATTGACACCCCTATCAGCGTTTCATTTGTGGCAGAATCCCTGACAACCCCCTTAAGCACCTGCCATTTTTCAACAGCTGGCCAGAGCGTATTATCCCAACGCCTTTTAGCTGTAATCAGTACCGTTTTATTTCTGATTTTATAGTCAAACGGTTGTTTTTCAAAACAAAGATCCAGAACCTTTTTCAGATCGAGATTTTTAATATCCAGAGTAACCGGTTTAGCATTTTTTAGCGTGGCATTGTTGTAAAGGAAATCAAAATCTGTCTGCTTCTTAAGCTCGGAGATGACATCCGTTATCTGTGCGTTCTGAACAGATATACTTATTTTCTGCGCAAAGCTTTCGGCCCTGAGCTGAAAAACACTAAAAAACAATAACATATAGGTTAGTCTCATCTTTAGGGATATTAGTCGAAACATACAGGAATCCCTCCTGAAAACTATTTCAGTATTTTTTTTATACATTTGGTTGGTTGGTTTTTTAAATTATTCGTTTAGTTTGATCAGACCTCCGCTCCAGTTCACTCTGGCATACCAAGGGCGGCTCAAACGTCCTTGGTTCTTGGTGTCCTAATTTTTCATTAGTAATTACACATCTTACTCCTTTCTTTAGCTTTAGTTATATAAAATTTATTGGCTACTACTGACAATGATATTTCGGTTGGTAACCTGAAAACGGACACCCCCAAGTTCCTGTAGGTTTGCAAGGAGCTCAGACAGGTTTGCATTTCTGGAGAAAGTACCTCCAAACCGGTCATTCCCTAAGCGATTGTTATAGGTAATATCTACATTATACCAACGGCTGATAGTCTTCATCACACTTTTAATATCCTGGTTGTCAAACAAAAAATAACCGTTTTTCCAGGCAATTGCCTGATCGGTTTTGACATAAGCGATTTCAATATCTTTTCCGCTTTCTTTAAGATTCGATTGCTGACCGGGTAGCAGCATTTTGGCTTGACCGGTGGACAACTTACTAATACGAACACTGCCCTGCAATAAGGTGGTGGCAATATCAGCATCCCCTGGATATCCTTTTACGTTAAAATGAGTCCCCAATACACTTACCAACTGATCTCCGGTTTGTACCTTAAAAGGCTGTCGCTTATTATGAGCTACCTCAAAGTAAGCCTCTCCGGTTAAACGTACCTGACGATCTTTCCCATTAGAAGTAATTGGAAAGTAAAGTGTAGATTCAGAATTCATCCAAACATTAGTTCCATCAGGCAGCTTTACCTTATACTGCCCTCCTCTTGGTACATATAAGGTATGATAGGCCATTTTATCTGATGTAACTACCGGATTTTTTTCATTATGGTAGACCAAACTTCCGCTATCCGTTTTAGTAATCAAAACCCCATTCTTGTGGAAAATCGCTCCATTATTACTTTCATCAAGAATAATTTTTGTTCCATCAGCGAGTGTTAGCATTGCTTTGTTCTTTCCTGGCGGTATCGGAACCTGCGCTAGTTCAGCAGGAATCTCTGAGCGGCCGGGGAAAAACTTGTAAAACAAAAGTCCTGTACCAAGCAAAATCAAAATCGCGGCGGCTGATACTTTCCACGACCAGCTAGACAGCTGATGTCTCTTTTGTATATTTTTCCTTTTGTTAAAATTACGATACAACTCTTCTGTCAACTGCTCCTCACCTCCTGCCTGGTTAATCCAATGCTCAATCTGCCCATTGCCAGCACCTAATTTTTCGTACCAGTCATTAAGTTCCTCCAACTCCTCCTCAGTACAGCTGGAAGCCTGATATCGTTCAAATAAATATTGTAACCTTTCGCTATCCATAAATGATCTATCGGGGTGTGCTTATAATGGTAAGACGTACGAAAATTATCCAACCGTTATCCCTTCTTTATTTTTTTTTAGATTCATGTATCACTTGGCTGATTTACCCAATGACAGGGCAGGATAGTAAAGGACAGTTATGATAATTATGTTGCTTATTTTCGTATTAATGGATACAGGCATCTTTCGCCTGCACTGATAATTAATTTTTGAGGATTTTCGTTGACCAAATATAGAGTTATGCCTGTGGAGCTTAGTGATGCAGAATTGATATTGCTATGGCAGAATGGAGCGGATAATGCTTTTGAAGTGCTATACAAAAGGTATGCTGTCGGTTTGCTGTCGGCTGCATTGAGCAAAACCCGGAGCAGAGAGTTATCTGAGGAAATTATTCAGGAAACTTTTTTGACATTATTTACCAGGAAAAAAACGGCCAATCAAATTATCAACCTTTCTGCATTTCTGTATACCATTGTTAAACATAAGATCATAGATCATTACCGAAGAGAAAAACTGTTAAAAAGGTATGAGGAACATAGCTCTCATATTTTTACAGAAACAGACAATTCCACTTTACAGACAATTGAATCCAAAGAACTGGAACAACAGCTGATATTTCAGATAGAAAAGCTCCCGTTAAGATGCAGAAGCGTTTTTAACCTTAGCCGCAACCATCATCTCACGAACAAAGAAATCGCTTCAGAGTTGCATATTTCCGAAAACACCGTTGAACAGCACATGCGAAAGGCACTGAGATTTCTTCGAAGTTATTTCTTTGGTCACACAGAAAGAATTATCATTTTTTGCCTGTTTGTACTCTCTCTTTTTTAGCTTTTAAATCTGTAAACGTATTTCAGTATAGGACAGGGGCACCCGCTTAGCTATTGCTCACGAGATTGGTTCGCAGTTACGTCGCATCATCATCGGGTTTGGTTCGTTTGCAACCGAACCAACCCCGATGATGATATTGAGCAATTGTTAAGCAATTGCGAAAGCAATAGCTTAACATACTTTCTCAGGGTTTATCTTTTATAGTCGTCAATAAACCCTTAAGCATTTTCACTTTATCTGGATATTTGGCAGCAAGATTATTTTTCTCTGCCTCATCAGTTTTCAGGTTATACAGCTGCGCCTCTTTTAAACTGCCCATTTCTATGCCCACCAGCTTGTTATAGGCTGGCCCATCACCAGGCTCAATATACTTCCAGCCATCTTTTACTATCGAAAGCGTATTTGCATGTTCTATCAAGACAGACCTTCCCTTTTTAGATTGACCAAGAAATACATCAATGGTATTTTCGCTGTCAGGTGCATCTCCTGCGGGTATCGGCTGGCCGAGCAGTGCTGAGAATGAGGCTAATAAATCAATCTGGCTTACAGTAGCTGCAGAAACCTGTTGTGGCTTTATTTTTCCTGGCCAGCTTACAATAAATGGCACTCTGGTTCCAGCTTCCAATATGCTGTATTTCCCACCCCTAAAAGCACCTGTAGGTGTATGGCCATTTAGTTTGGTCACTGCTTCGTCCTCATAACCATCATCCAGGACGGGGCCATTATCACTTGAAAAAATAATCATGGTATTTTTGTCCAGTCCAGCTTCCTTTAACTGTTTAATAATCTCTCCCACGGTCCAGTCCAACTGTAAAATAGCGTCTCCGCGTAAACCTAAACCACTTTTACCACGAAACATTGTTGCAGGCATCCGTGGTACATGAGGCTCGGTTAAAGCAAAATATAAAAAGAAGGGATCTTTTTGATTTTTTTGAATAAAATCCTTGGCCTTGATTAAAAAGGTTGAAGAAACCTCCTCATCCACCCAGCGTGCAAGTTTTCCTCCACTCATGTAACCAATACGGCCAATCCCGTTCACAATCGTATTGTTATGGCCCTGCCCTGGCGAAGATTGCAATTTTAACAACTCCGGATGTTCTTTACCCGTTGGCTCATCACCCACTTTCTCTACATAATTAACACTTATCGGATCTTTAGGATCCAATGCAACCACATTATGATTTTCCAGGAAAACAGTAGGGACACGATCGGCTGTAGCCGGAAAGATAAAGGAATAACCAAAACCAACCTCATTTGGTCCAGGCTTAATTTCATTATTCCAATCTTTCGCAACGGCATCACCAAGTCCCAGATGCCATTTACCCACAATACCAGTTTGGTAGCCTGCTTTTTTAAAGAGATTAGGTAAGGTAGTTTTATCGGTAGGTATAATTAATGCTGCATCTCCCGGCAAAATGCCAGTTCCTTTTTTACGCCATGGATACTCACCGGTCATTAAAGCATAACGTGAAGGTGTGCATGTGGCCGAAGTACAATGTCCATCAGTAAAACGGATACCAGATGCAGCAAGTTTATCTAAATTTGGTGTCTTTATTCGGGTAGCACCATAACAACTCAAATCGCCGTAGCCAAGGTCATCAGCATATATATAGATAACATTTGGCTTCTCTCCTCTTTGGGCAAAACTTAAATTAGCCATGAGGGACAATAGAATAACTAATATTTTTTTCATTTTTATTATTTTAGGTCGGGGTTGATAGCACGCTTATACTTTCCCCCCGCCCAAATTACAAAATATTAGATAACGTTCTTTACATCAATAAATCTAGAATTGATATTTAATGTTTCTTTTTCCAGCGCTGAAAAATGTTTAAGCGGGTTAACCATTAGATAAGAAGGCCTTTCTAGGGCGTCTCCAAGGCTTTGATAGGGTAATTAGCCCTACTAAGACCCTAGCAAGGCCCTATAAACGCCCTATCAACGCCCTATCAACACACAAATGTCGGAAGTCTTGTCACGTCCTGATATGGCTATAAGACAAACCCATATGTAGGCTTTGATGCTAGAAAGAGTAATCAATCCCATGCAATCCTACTTCAAATAATGACTTTTATCATTTTTTTTAGTGATCTTTTGTTGTGGAATCCATTGACTCCTTGCCTTAAATTCGCCATAACAAATTAAGACATGAGCACTTCAACTCTTTCTACAACACACTATTCAAACGACGAGATCTATGATAGCCAGCTATCTCCTAGAATGAAGAAGCTCTCCCGTATTCATTGGAGCCCTGTGGATGTAATTATGGCCTCCGCAGCCTTTCTCAGTGATAAACCAAATAGCAAGATCATTGATATTGGCAGTGGTATCGGAAAATTTTGTATTACTGCTGCCCAGCGTTATCCAGATTGTGATTTCTATGGTATTGAACAACGAAGGGATCTCCATGAAATTGCGCTGATGTCCAGGAAAAACAGTCCTTCTGAACTCAATATACACTTCATGCATGGTAATTTCACTGAGCTCGATTTCAGTAATTATAATGGCCTGTACTTTTTCAATTCCTTTGCTGAAAACCTGTACACCTATGGACGAATTGATAATTCTATACAGTATTCAGCAAGTTTGTATAATTATTACGCCAATATCTTTTACAAAATACTAGATAACAAACCAAGTGGAACAAGACTGGTAACTTACCATGGAAGTGATGCAGAGATACCCGCAGATTATCAGTTAATAGAGGCGAGTTTTAACCAATATCTTAAGATGTATATCAAAGAATGACCTATTCCATTAATAAAAAGATGACAATAAATGAGATGGTAGACTCCTTGATTTACCAGATCTCAAGCATGCAAAACTATGCTCAAGTGGAATCTGTGATACTGGATATTTCCAGGATAGCGGCAGTCCATGGTTTACCCGTATCTCAATGCTTCAGTAAATTGGAAATCACTATAGAAGAACTTTCTCCAATGGATTTAACAAGTACACAATGGAGTTGCTTTCGCTATGCTCTGATTTGTCTGCGCGAAAAAGCAAGTATTTTAAGGAAATACAGGCGGTATTAAGAGCACTTTATTATGCTAACTTTGTACACATGAGTTTGGAAGGTCTTTTCCCGATTGAAAAATGGTTGTTCTCTACCCGTTCAGTCCTTAATATGCTTAATGAGCAAGATTATATCTTTTTAATAGGCAAACAGGATATTCAGAAATATAGAAAAGGTGAAATTATATTCAAGGAAGGGATGATGCCCTCCGGACTTTACTATATCCATTCAGGAAAAGTTAAAAAGTATAAAAAAGGGGCTACTGGCAAAGAGCAGATCATTTATGTGGCTAATAAGGGAGAACTAATTGGATATCATGCCATTTTATCTGAAGAACGGCATCAGGATTCAGCTGCAGTGCTTGAAGAAAGTTTAATCAGCTTTATACCAAAAGAAGATTTCTTTGAAATTCTTCAACGTAACCCACAGTTTGCTACGAGTCTATTAAAGGCATTGAGCCATGAGTTTACCGTATTCGTAAACAATATTTCAGCATTTTCCGACGCCTCAGCGGCTGAAAGACTCGCAATTGCACTGATTGTATTCAGAGAAAAATCAAAAGCCGGCCTTTCCTATGGAGAGACAATTGTAATAGATATATCCAGAAGTGATCTTGCTGGTATAGCAGGTATAGCTAAAGAAAATGTAATTAGACTATTGAAGGAGTTTAAAGCTGAGGGTATGATTAAAACACAAGGTCGGAAAATCTGGATACAGGATATTGAAAAACTCGTTCGGAGATCTAATAGAAGTTAAGCTCGGCAAAATTGACCAGGCTAATTCGCAAAAAACTATCCACCTATGCTCAGACATACAGGACAAAAAAGAACCTTTAATCACAATCTCAGACTTGCTATCTTGCTTTGTCTAAATGCAGGATTTATTAACGGTGCTGGCTTTCTGGCATTCAGAGTATTAACGACAAATGTAACAGGACATGCTGCATTATTTGCAGTTAACCTTGCTGAAGCAGATTTTAGAGCCGCAGGTATTGTTGCACTCTGGTTTTTGTTGTTTTTAACAGGAGCATTTACTTCAGGTATATGCATAGAAGCGATTGGAAGAGAAAAATCTTCAGCCTACCTACTACCTATCGGGATCATTATAGCGATATTAGCAACTGTTACCATTTCCTGCCATAGCTACAATAGTTCTCTACATGAAACTGAATATTTTGCAGGCAGTTTACTATTTGCCATGGGTATGCAGAATGCATTGGTCTCGATGATCTCTGGTTCGGTAGTGAGGACCACCCATCTTACAGGGATGTTTACTGATCTGGGGACAGATCTCTCTATCGCCGTTATTCAACCTTTGAAATTAACTGCAAGGATACAACGGCGCATCTTGCTTAGAGTGGTCATTATTACTTCCTTTCTCTTTGGTGGAGTTATGGGTACATTTTTATTCCTGCAATATCAATTTGACGCGTTTCTAATGCCCATTTTTTTTCTAATGACTGCCTTATTCTATGATTATTTCCGCTTTCACGTTATTCGTGTGATGCGTCGTTACAAATAACAATTAAACGTATGCATAAATGCAATCGATCCTAAGGGATCCAGTACGTAAATCATGAATTTACCTACAATAGTAGGTGTAGTTCTAGTCTTCAAAGAAATGAGTTCTATAATATTAACAACTGGTTAAGCTATATTAACATAGTTAGCTCTTAAAATGGAGCATATGCAATTAATTAATCACAACATTACGTTTGGGTGGCTCGGCGTGCAGTAAATGCTTTACAAAAAAATCTCTTTTTCTTCGCCTTCCGTATGCACCACCATCACTGTGCCCCATTCCAGGTATAGATAGTAATTCAAAATCTTTGTTTGCTTTGATTAAGGCATCAGCCAAGCGGTAAGTAGATTCAGGTGGCACATTTTCGTCGGCCTCGCCAACAATCAGAAACAAATCACCTTGTAATTTTGCTGCATTAGTGATATTGGACTGCTCATCGTAATGAGGGCCAACCGGATAACCCATCCATTGCTCATTCCACCATTGCTTATCTATCCTGTTATCATGACATCCGCAAGCCGATACCGCAGCTTTATAAAATTCTGGATGGAACAGCAAAGCGCCCGTTGAATTTTGCCCCCCAGCTGAAGTACCATAAATACCCACTCTGCTGATATCTGCGTTAGGATATTTTTGTGCCATTGCCTTTATCCATAAAATACGATCCGGAAATCCTGCATCAGCCAGATTTTTCCAACATACGTCGTGAAAAGCTTTTGAGCGGTTTCCAGTACCCATACCATCCATCTGCACAACAATAAAACCCAGTTCAGCAAGGCTCTGCATTTCGCTATAAGGCGTAAAATTCTTGGGTACAAAGCTATCCTGAGGGCCTGCGTAAATATATTCAATAACGGGATACGTCTTGCTGTTGTCCATTTTCGATGGTCGCCATACTACTCCCCAAATATCTGTTTTGGCATCTCTTCCTTTAGCAACAAATACCTCAGGTAATTTAAGCCCTGCTTCTGTAAAACCAGTGGTAGTACCCCGCTCTAATTCCATGATGCTTTTGGCATCTGCAGTTCTTTTAACAACAGTTACTGGCGCAACATTGATCTGTGAATAGGTATCCACATAGTAGTTTCTGTCGGGAGAAAATACTACCCGGTGATTGCCCTGCTCAAGATTGAGTGCTATCCTATTTTTACCGTTAAAATTAACCCTGTACTGATGTAAAAAATAAGGGTCCTCTTTTTTATTCACACCACTGGCAGTAAACCATATCTCCCTTTTCTCCACGTCAACGCTATCAATATCACGTACTACAAAATCCCCCTTTGTAACCTGAAATTGTTTCCCCGTTAGTATATTTACCAGATAAATATGGCGATAACCGTCTTGCTCGCTTGTCCAAATTACTTCATTGGTTTTGGGCAAATAGCGTGTGTAAATGCGATCTTCATAAATAAAAGTTTTTGCCTTCTCATCTATAATATTCCTGGTTTTCCCCGTTTGTACATCAACTTCAATCACTCTAAAACGCTGGTGGCCACGATCTACTTTTTCATAGAGATAATACCTGTTGTCATTATTCCGCCAATGCAAAGGTTGTGGTTCAAAAAAATCGATTTGCTCTGTATCTACCTTTATTATCTTCTTAGTTGCAATATTGAAAATAAAAGGCTCGTAACTGGTGAAGGCGTCCCCCGGCTGCGCATACTCATGTGATTTTAACTGTCCTCTGGTTGTTCCTGTTACTGCGCTCAGCACATAATAAACACTATCTATCTTCTTTGGATTCACCAGGTATCCTATAACATTTTTGCTATCGGGCGACCAACTGAATTCAGCATAAGGTCTTTTTTCTGTCCCGTCCGTTGTTAACTGGGTTTCTGCTTTACTTTCGGTATCTGTTACAAAAAGATTCCCGGCCTTTAAGCTGAGAACGTTTTTTCCATCCGGGGATAAGAAGCGCGAAGGAGTCCCCTCCCATCTCGATCTTTTTCTTTGTAATGGTTTCCTTGGATCATAATTAACAAAGCTGGTATCTTTAGCTTGTTTGAAACTGTAATCGTCCAAATTAATTTCAAGCCATTTCCCATTTAACTTGAGTGTTAACAGGGTTCCCGAATTGCCAAAAATAAGCCTATCAAATTTTAGTTTTGTAGCTTCCTGCACTTTATCAAAGAACTTATTTGCTATCGTGGCAACTCTGGTATGATCAAAAGCCGGTTTATGTACACTTTCTGTTATATCAGCATAAATAAACTCCCAGTTGCGATCGGCTAAGTTTCTTTTGTACCAAAACGAGTGTCCGTCTGCGTTCCAAAATGGAATTATTTCATTATTTACGGCTACCTTTCTCAACGCACTATCCAGCTGTCCAGCCTGAGAATAGGCTCGTTCCATCTCAGCACCTGATGGACTAAAGGGTTGTAATTGATTTTGTTGAGCTTTGGAACTGAAGGCAATAACTATTAAAAAAAGATAGATACTACTAATTTTCATGTTTATTATTTTTTAATTTTCCAATCACAAAGTAAACCGGAATACCAATCAACGTGATGATCAATCCTGGCCAGGTGAAACGGGGTTTATATAGGATCAGGAGGACGCAAAAAGCTAACCCCATAATGATATAAATAAGTGGCAAAATCGGATAGCCAAAAGCCTTGTATGGACGTTCAATATCAGGGCGCTTTTTTCTGAGAATAAAAATACCTCCAATTGTAAGCATGTAAAACATCACCACAACAAAGGAGATCATATCAAGCAGATCACCATATCTGCCGCTAAGGCACCATAATGAAGCCACCAAACACTGGATCCAAAGACCAAAGGCAGGTACAGCATTTCTGTTTAAGGCACCCACTTTCTTAAAAAAAAGGCCGTCTTTAGCCATAGAATAATAAACCCTGGCGCCTGCCATAATCAATCCATTATTACATCCAAAGGTAGACACCATGATCATTAGCGCAATAATAACAGTGCCCGATGATCCGAATATAACCTGCGAGGCAGAGACAGCAACCCTGTCTTTATCTGCATGTGCCATGTCGCTGAGCGAAAGTACACCGGTATACATGATATTGGTCAAAATATATAATATGGTGACCATGACCGTACCAAGTGCAAGGCTCAACCCAACATTTCTTTTTGGATTCCTGATCTCACCCGCAACAAAGGTGACATTATGCCAGGAGTCGCTACTAAAAATAGAGCCCACCATAGCAGCGGCAATCGCACCAAAAGCAGCCATTGTAGTATAAGAGCCTACGGCCGACGATCCGGCCAGTGGTTTCAACTCCCAGGCATCTTTCCAGTTACTCTGCCAGATATCTTTTTGCAGAAAAAACAAACCGAATACAATCAAACCGAAAAGGCTCAATAGTTTGGCCATCGTAAAAACTGTTTGTATGGACTTGCCTGCATTAACACCCCGGCTGTTTACGTAAGTTAAAATAATGATAACAACTATTGCGAGCAGCTGTGCCGGCGAAACATGTAAAAACCCAAGATCAATAGCTATATGATCTTCACTAAGCTGAGGTAATAAATAAGCTGTGAACTTTGCAAAAGCCACACCAACTGCAGCAATAGTAGCGGTTTGAATAACCGTAAAAAAACTCCAGCCATATAAGAAACTTATTAATGGATTGTATGCCTCTTTTAAATACACATATTGTCCACCAGCTTTCGGAAACATAGCGCTTAATTCGCCATAACTTAAAGCTGCAGTTAGTGTCATAAACCCAGTTATCAGCCATACCACCATTAACCAACCCGAGCTCCCTACATTCCTGGTAATATCTGCACTTACAATAAATATTCCTGATCCGATCATACTGCCGGCAACCAGCATCGTGGCATCAATTAACCTGAGTGAAGATTTAAATCCGGTGGGTTCTTGTTTCATAATTTGTAGAATCTCCATTGGGTTGTAAAATCTCTTTTTAATGGCTGACCGGTTAATGTTGCCCTCACCATTTCCATCGGAATCAGGTTCTCTTTCATCACCCGTTCATGAAATTCATTATAACTCATTTTTCCGCTTTCTACGAGTTCGTTTTTTAAAGCCATCAATTGTAGCCCGCCAATCATATAGGCGACCTGATATAAAGGACTATAGCCACCTTCAAATGACCTCCTGACTTCTCCCTCTGCATTGGCAGGCTCATGACCCACCCGATTAACAAGAAAGTCGACACACTGCCCCGGAGTCCATTTACCTAAGTGATAATTTAGCGAAAATATAATCCTTGCGCAGCGATGCATCCTCCAGAACAGCATACCGATACGCTCTTCGGGGCTTTTAGCAAAACCTCTGTCATACAAAAGAAGTTCCCAATAAAGGGTCCATCCCTCAATTCCAAAGGGCGTAGTAAAAAGTTCCCTGTAATTCTTGTAGCGGCTATTCATATAATACTGCAAATGATGACCTGGGAGTAATTCATGTTGTACGGTACCTCTTGAAAAATATGGATTGTTACCACGCATACTCATCAACTTATCGCCTTCATTCATTGTATTTGTTGGATACGATACACTAATTTCTCTTCCTCCTGTAAAAAACGGATTGACCAGCTGTCTTTCAGCCGACATCATGACCATCCCCCATGTTTCCTCTGCAAGGGCAGGAATTTTAATTAAATTATGTTCCTTTATGAAATCAAGCGCTTCTTTCTGTAGTTGCACAATTAGTTCAGGCTGTTTACCGGGAGCAACAAAGCTTTCTTTGACTTTCTCCTGGGCTTTTTTCCAATCTTTTCCAAAACCCATATCCGCCGAAGCTTTTAATAACTCCTGATCACAAAATGCAAACTCTTTTTCTGCAATTTTAACGAGTTCTTCTGGTGTGTAGGGGATCATTTCTGCACTTAATTGCCTGATAAGTTCTGTTTGCCCAATTGGGGTTCCTTTTATTCCGTAGTCACTGTCCTTTTGAAGGGACTCCTTAATGGGTTTCCCAGAAAATAATGATGCATAATTAGTTAAAGCGACGGTTAATGCATCATAAGGTTTAGGCACCCACCAATCGAATAATGGATCATATCCTTTATAAAATTCGTAAAAACCTCTTAGTCTCGTTTTCAAACCAGAAATTGCTTCATTTGCAGTTCCTGATAATTTCTTATTCAATGTTGTCTCTTTTGATAAGGATGCATTTGAAGCCTCCACTACTTTCAGTATTGCCTTAAGCTTTGTGGCCACAGCCTGCCAATCCATTGCCTTCCCCCTTCGTCTTTCCTTTTCTAATGCATAGATATCCTGAGCAAAGGGAATATATTTGAGAATAGCCTGATCGTTAATTTCCGCATTCTCCAATTGACCAATTTCTTTACCGATCTCCTTTTTTAGCAACAGATAATCAACCTTACCATAAATACTAAAAGAATCAAAATCCAGATGTTCCAGCCCTTTAAGGTATTCCTTATGGACTGCAAGCAATCGCTCCCTTTGCTCAGGCGAATAATAAACATGCTCGACTTCGGGATAAGTACCTTCTATAATATATGGTGAATAGAAATCATGAATGGCTTTTACATCCCTTTGGTAAGTAATGATTGTGGTTCCCATCTCGCTGGTTTGCTCGTATAGAGCAGAGGCCATTTTTTCCTGCGCAAAAAGGGGCGATGGCAATAAACACATAATTAAGAGTCTGTATAAATGTTTTTTCATAAGCATAGTCATATTTGCCTTATTATACTGCGATAAGACCTACTCTACTTACATTATTATAGGCATCTATGTATGCACGCGGCGACTGACCTATAATACTCTTGAAAACACGATTAAAGTTTGTAATACTATTAAATCCAGCTTTATAGGCGACTCCCGAGATACAATCCGGTTTTTCACCTGATACGAGGCTTTTACATGCATCATTTATCCTCACTTCGTTTAAAAAAGAAATGAAAGTATGTCCGGTATGTTTTTTAAAGTACCTGCAAAATGCCTGTGGGGTCATATAAGCAGCATTTGCCACATCTTCAAGATCAATCTGATTGTTATAATTACGCATAATAAAATTGATAATATTACTCAACCTCATTCCCTCACGTTCTGAAAGATTTGAAGAATAAAAGTCCGAACAAAGCTCCTCGGCACTTCCCCCAATATCCAGGAGTAATTCAAACAGATTCAAAAAATTAAATAGTACATCGGTTCCAGATGCCTGATGAACTTCAAGCATCTTTGATGCAAACTGTTTCTTGTATTTCTCAGGGATTTTAAACCCATGCTTATTATTCCTCAAAAAAGAACTCGCTGCTTTTAATTCAGGTAGATTAAATAAACCAGCTAATACTCCTGAAGGATTGAAATAAATAGAACATGCCTTGATACTTTTACTTTCTTCACCCATAAAATATTCGGGGTTACTTTTAAATAAATGGGGAAGATTAGCTCCTATTAAAAAAAGATCTCCGGAACGAAATGCGTGCATGTTATTACCTGCTATCAATGTACCTTCACCACGCTCAACCCAAGTTATCTGCCACTCGTCATGCCTGTGAAGATATTGATAGAAATGAGGTAATTCAATTTGTTCAGATATCACACTCTTGTCATTCGGTACAAGTAAAGTAAATGGGAGTACTTTCATGGTCGGTTGTTTAGGTGGTGGATTAAGTTGGTTGATTAGTTGTTGAGTGTTAATATACAAATGTTAACACTTAGCTGATTACAAGCATGTTAAATTGGTTAAGATATGGTGACACATTGCTAATATACGTCAAAGTAACGCTTATTAAAAAGCACAAATCTTTTCTATTATTCACCTTATGAATACAGCCTAATAACCAGGATTCTGCTTCAAATTGGGATTTTTTGCCAACTCGTCTTGCGGTATTGGAAATAGTGTGCGTGTTTGTGCCTGTGGGTGCGGAGAATGGTTGAACCACCGCTTGGTTTGGAATACGCCGAAACGGATCAGATCCTGCCTGCGATGAGCTTCTGCTGCAAACTCCCAACCTAGTTCATCTAAAAATCGACCATAAACAATATCTGCGCCTCCATTCACCACAGATACTTTTCCATCAGGTGCCTGTAATCCATACTGATAGTTGCTACCTTTTAAAAGATCTGCGCCGGTGACTGTTGCTTTTCCCGGATTATCTTTGAAAGCACGCTTCCTGATCTCAGTTACAATTAAAGCAGCCTCATTTGATTTGCCCGTCCTTAACAGTGCTTCTGCCTTCATCATCAAAACATCTCCATATCTTAAAAATGGAAAATCGTTATCCATAGCTCCCGTGGCTTTAGGTTTAATTACATACTTACCTATTCGAAAGCCCTGGTTACTGGCTGCAACAATTCCATCAGTTCCACCCATACCAGGAACAAATTTCACGTAATTGATCATCACCTGACCAGAAGTAGGGTTTATCTGTGGGCCCTGTATCCAGGAATCTTTCATACGACTGTCATCGGCATCATAAGTATCGATAAATTGTGGTACTGCACAATTCCCACCCCATGGCTGGGCGGTCATCTGGTATACACTCTGACTTAGTGGATCAAGGGTTTTTAAATGAATCTGATTTCCTACTCCATAAATTTCATCATATGGAATGGCAAATATGATCTCTTTTGAGTTCTGGTTAGTGTAAGTAAATACATCGCTGTAATTATTATCTAACTGGTACTTATTGCTGTTTATCACATCATCGGCTTCCTTAATACATTTTTCGTATTCAGGTGTTCCCACATAGATTTCCGAATTGAGGTATATTTTAGCAAGAAGCGCCTTTGCTCCCCATTTATTCATTCTTCCATAAGTAGTGGCAGCATCTTCACTAAGCACAGGCAATACTTCATTTAATTCTTTTAATACAAATGCATACACTTCGGCCCTTGTATTTTGTTTAGGCAAAGAAACGTCCTTAAAGCTTGTAACTATTGGAACATTGCCATGATTGTCCAATAATAGATAATAAGCAAGTGCGCGCACAGCCCTAAGCTCTGCAACTGCGCTTTCTTTAATCGCTTCTAACTTGAGTGTACCTTCTTCAATCTGTGAGAGTATCATGTTGCATTTTGTGATACTCGAATAGGCATTTTGCCAGGTATTAAAGGGCTGATATTCCTGGGTAGTCCAGGTATGCTGATGCATTCGGCGATATGTTCCGGCATCATCCCAACCATTAGGGCGAACCGGTGTAATGATACAGTCGGCAGCTTCTTCCTGCAAATCAAAATATCCCTGCCATCCGCACATAACCGTTCTTAAAGAAGCGTAGGTAGGCGCCAGAATAGATGGGAGATCTTTCTCTGAGGGATTGAATTTAGATGGAAGGACTTCGGAATACACTTCCTCATCCAATTTAGTACAGGAAATGATAACGCCAGAAACTAGCGTTGCGATTATTATATATTGGAAAATTTTCTTTTTCATGATATTTATAACTTAAAATGAAACATTAAGTCCGGCAGTAAAAGTCCGTGTAGTAGGATAAGTATCCCGGTGTTCAATTCCAGGTGCAAAAGTGAAATCACCTGAATAGCTTACCCCTTCGGGATCAAGACCTTTATACTTTGTGATGGTAAATAGATTAAGTCCGGAAACATAGATTCTGAGGTTACTTATCTTTTTGATAAAATCTTTAGGTAAGGTATAACCAAGTGTGATGTTGTCAATTTTAATGTAATCGCCTTTTTCAATGTAATGGCTAACATAAACCAGGTCTGTATTGAGTTGTTTACCATATACCGGATCATATGCGGTTTTTAATACGTTATAGGCCTTGTTAACAGGGTTTTCATAATACATTCTTTGCATATTCAGTACATCGTGACCAAAGGCTCCCCTAATGTTTACCTGCAGATCAAAGTTCTTAATCTGAAAAGAGTTATTCCAGCCCATCAGGTATTTAGGAATTCCGTTCCCATAATACTGACGGTCCTCGGCAGTCGATTCTGCAATGGGTATAACTTGTCCATCCTTGTTCTCTACCAACCATTTCCCATTGTCATCTACCCCTACACTTTTAAGTACAAAGAATTGGCCAATGGGGCCACCAACTTTTACACGATGGGTTGATGACTGAATAGGCTCGCCAGTGTAACCTGCATCAAAAAATTCAGTAGTTACGTCAAACTGTTTATTAGACAAATCAACCAATTTGTTTTTATTAGTCGAATAGGTAATGTTGGTGTTCCATTTCAGCATTTTGCTGTCTACTGCTTTAATATTTAAAAGTGCTTCAAATCCTGAATTTTTCATTGTTCCCGCATTAAGGAACATGTTACCGGTTAAATATGGAGGAACAGGCACGGGGAAATTATAAAGCAGGTCTTCTACATTCCGTGTATAATAGTCGAGGGATCCGGTAACCCTGCTTTCAAATAAACCAAAGTCGACACCAACATTATATTCTTTCTTTTTCTCCCATCGCAAATCCGGATTAAAGTTTCTTGTTGGAACAAATCCCTGAACCCATTTACCATTAATAAATGCACCTTCGTTATAAGTAAAATCATAACTGCTCTGAGACATATAGGGTTCATTCGCAATTGTTCCTGTAACACCATAGCCTGCCCTTAACTTCAAGTCTGATACTACTGCAATATCCCGCATGAAATTCTCTTTGTTTACTCTCCAGCCAATAGAGGCAGCCGGGAAAGTTCCCCATTGATTGTTCACACCAAATTTTGACGATCCCTCTCTTCTTACACTTGCCATAAAAAGATATTTTTCATCCCAGTTATAAGTAAGACGTCCAAAAAAACCGGCAAGCTGCCATTTACTTTTGAAACTGGTCATTTCCGCCAGTCCTCTTTTTAATGCGGAACCAGCTTCCAATTGATTCCAGGTATATGCATCTGTAGGAAAATCAAAATTATAAGCACTGAAGTTTTCAAAAGTTGCATCTTGCCAGCTATAGCCACCAAGCAATGTAAAATTGTGGTTATTGATGCTCTTTGCATAATTAGCCGTTAACTCAATCAGGTTTTCTTTATTAGAATAAGTAGACCGTGAAGCAGTTCCGTTCAACTGACTTTTGGTTGTATTTACGTGATCGAAAGTAGTACTATTACCATTCAGATTATTGTTTTGTACATTAGAAGCTAGTATTTTTAGGCTTAGATCCTTTATCGGGCGATAGTCAAGACTTCCGCTAACCCGCATCTCCCGAAAAGTATTGTCGTTTGTTGCCTCATTAATTCTGGAAAGGGGGTTATCGTAAAAATAAACTGCTCTTTCCTCCCATTTTCCGTCCTCAGTTAAAATTCTGTCTGTAGGATTACGTATCATCGCCTGTCTGTAAGCATATCCATCGGCTCCTCCCTGAGTGGAGGATGTTGTTCGGTTGATCACCTGAATATTGGTTTTTAACTTATCATCAAACATGGCATGATTTAAATCGGCCCGAATGGTAAGTCGTTCCTGACCGGTACGCAAAAATATGCCCTCCCAGTTTCGATAGTTTACTGACCCGGTTAAGTTTGTAGTTCCGGTACCACCAAAAAAACTTATGTTATGGTTCTGACTTACCGGATTTTGTAAAATCTCATCCAGCCAATCGGTATTACTTCCAAAATCTGTATAATTCTTACCCTCGGCAATTAATCGCCTGTAATCATCAGCGGTCATCAGTTCGGGCCTTCTTGCAATTTTTTGAACGTTTACATAATTTGTATATTCAATTGTTGCCTTTGATTTACCTCGATTTTTCCGCGTAGTGATCAGGATTACACCGCCAGTTGCACGTGTTCCATATATCGCTGCAGCTGAACCATCTTTTAAGACATCTATTGATTCAATATCTTCGGGAGAAACTGTATTTAAACTTCCCGGAATTCCATCTACCAGGACTAAAGGTTCAGAAGATCCATTGATGGAATTCAACCCCCTCAGATTGATTTGTGTGCTGGCAGTGGGATCGCCAGAAGGCGTTGTAATCCTGAGCCCGGCAACTTTACCCTGAACGAGCTGTGCGGCATCTCTTACTGCTCCTTTTGTGAAATCCTCGGATTTTACCGTGGCGATGGAACTGGTTACCTCTCCTCTTTTTTGGGTACCATAACCCACTACCACAACTTCATTTAGCCCTCTGCTTTCCGGCTCCAGCTTTACATTGACTGTGTTTTGTCCATTGAGTGAAACCTCCTGAAGTTTATACCCGAGATAACTAAATACAAGCTGCGCATTGGCATTAGAAACCTTAAGGATAAAACTACCTTTATTGTCTGTACTTGACGCATTTGTTGTACCTTTTTCATTGACAGAAACACCAACCAGCGTAGTTCCGTCTGCAGAATCATAAACTGTTCCTTTTATTGTAATTGCATTTTGGGCATACAATTGACAGGGAAGAAGGAAGAGCAAAAGAAACCATAATCCATTACTACGGTGTTTGTAACACTCATTTTTTGCTTTCATACTTAAACCTAGTTTAGTTAATTGACTGATATATTTAACTCGGTTAAAGTTAGAAGCAAATAAATGAGGATAGTTTTCGTATTTTATCAGGTATCAATCCATTTTTACCCCGTTTGTGGCCTTGGATTTAAATAAGTGTTTTTTTTGGTAGCTTCTTAATTAAAAGGCGGAATCCCTGATGTCTTCAATTTCTGAAACAGTATTTGCCAGATGTTTACCCAGCATGCGGGCTCCTCCCTCCTCGATCACAAAATCATCTTCAATCCTGACACCTCCAAAATTCCGGAACTTTTCTACAGCTGGGTAGTTTATAAAATCTGAGAACAAACCTGAAGCGGTATAGCGGTCAATTAATTCTTTATTAAAATAAATCCCCGGCTCAACTGTGACCACATAACCTGGATGTAGCTCCTTGCCCATCCGCAAGGACTTTAGGCCGAACTGACTGGTATTTTTTTTCAACTTATCCGAATAACCCACATATTGTTCACCAAGATCTTCCATATCGTGAACATCAAGTCCCATCATATGCCCGGTACCACATTGAAAGAATAAAGTGTGTGCTCCAGCGGCTACTGCATCTTCGACATTCCCTTTCATTAATCCCAATGCTTTCAGACCGAGAGTTAAGCTCTTGCAAGCCTGAAAATGGATGTCAAGATACCTTGTGCCTGGCGAGAGCATTGCTGAGGCATCCCGATAAGCCTGCAATACAATTTCATAAATATCTTTTTGTTCAATGGTAAATCGTTTGGAAACGGGGAAAGTACGGGTAAGATCACTTGCATAACCACCTGCCGTTTCCACGCCCGAATCGTTAAGTACGAGTTGCCCCTCCTTTAATCGATTGCCCTGATAATGGTTGTGCAGGATCTCTCCATTTACCGTTAATATAATCGGGTAGGCCAGGTTACCTCCGGAAGCCAGGGCTGCCTGATGGATGGCTGCTGCAACTTCTCTTTCGTACATTCCAGGTCTGGTGGCCTGCATCACGTTCAGGTGTATATCTGCAGATACTGATGCTGCCTTATCTATCTCAATGAGTTCTTCCTCCGACTTCACAGACCTTTGTGAAACAACAGCTTTCACAAATTCAACCGAAGAAGCCGTATTCAATTCCTCAATATCAATCTTTAACAGGGCAGCCAGCTTGATCTCATTATCTGCACGATAAGGAGGTAAGAAATGAACACTTCTACCCCTATGTTCTGCCTGCTCAACATAACTTTTAAGTGCACCAGGTATCTGGACTTCATCTATTCCGCATTTTTCACACTTGCTCTTTAATGACTCTTGCCTTCCCATCCACACTAGTTCATCTAAAGTCATTTCTGCTCCAAAAATGATTTCCCTGTTTTCATCAATATCTATGATCGCCGAAAGCGTTGGCACATTGATTCCAAAATAATACAGGAAAGTACTATCCTGTCTAAAGTGATAAGTATTATCTCTGTAATTCATCGGGCTTTCGTTGTTGCCCATGAAAAGTAGAATCCCGTTGTTAAATTTAGATTTGAGAACTTGTCTCCTTTTAATATAGATTGATTTATTAAACATAAGATGATATTTGATTAACTACCAATTAATCATTTTACTTTCCACTCATGAATACCCGAAGATTGTTCTATCGGCAGCTGAACTTCAAGTTTCAAGGCTTTGGTATTTACCGGTTTAAATTTAAGAAAATTAAACTGGTCCTTAGCGATTCCCGAATCACTTAATATTTCAACAGGTATCCAGGCGCCGTCTTTCAAATATAATACCTTATATGAAAGCGGAATCCGGCAACCGCCCCATGGCCCATCGTCATACCAATAAACTCCGGATTCTGAAACGGTTTGGTTTTCAGAAAAATCATATTGCACATATTCGGTGGTGTTCTTTTTTGGCCACCAATGCAAATAGGGATAATTGGTATCCTTTGAATCGGCAGGTTCATATTGATCTTTGATTGCCCCCAATAAACGCGGGTTATCTAATGAAGAACTCACCTTACTTAAAGAGGCAATAGTTGGTGCTGGCTGTGGTCTGGCTGAGGAAGCCTCATAAGGAATCCAAACAGTCATATCACTTGATCCGCGATTTGCCCAGGCATAATATGGAATTGCAGTAACCTTTTGTTTTACCTGAATTAATTCATCGGAACTCACTTGTCTTTTAGTACCTGTTCCTTCAACTGAGATCTCCTGGATTTCGTTTAATTTTTCTTTATTAAATGCTGTAGTAGTTTTGGCATCTTTATCGACCATGATATTTTGAACCAGCCCGTCTTTGTTGTCTTGCCCCTCAAGGCAGTATACAATTGGTCCACGCTGAAAAGCAAATCTGCCAACATCATCTTTTACCTTCGCATTGGCAATCACCTTCTGAACTTCCATTGGCAGATCGAGTATAAGTTGATCTCCTTTTTTCCATTGACGTGCTACAACGGCATAACCCTTGATCATTTTATAAACTGCAGGTTTTCCGTTCAGCAGTAATTTGAAGGACGATTTAGCCTGATCCATATAGGTATACAAATCACCCGGTACAGGCGACTGAGCAGCCCATCCCGGAATCCGAATATTGAGGGCAAATGTGGATGATTTCTCGGGGTTGATGATGATCTCCACTTTTCCGTTCCATGGATACCCTGTTGTTTGAGTAAGTGTGACTTTAGTTGCTTTAAGATTTACCTCAGCCGTATTACTCATAAATAAGTTCACATAGAGGTCATTGTTGTTCTGTGCATAAACATAGCCTGGTACAGAGGGCAAAAAACGGGTCATATTAGAAATACAGCATGCACAGGCAAACCAGGCACTGCGCTGATGTTGGTGCATAGAAGCCAGGGGATTGGGGTAAAAGAAACGATCGCCACTTAAAGATACACCTGAAAGTAAGCCATTGTAAAGTGTTCTTTCTAAAACATCCATGTATTTGGCATCACCATGTAACTGGAACATTCTGCTGTTCCAGTAGATATTAGCGATGGCTGCACAAGTTTCTGCATAGGCAGACATATTTGGCAGTTGATAAGCCTCCCCAAATGCCTCTCCTGCACCAGTAGCTCCAATACCGCCGGTGATGTACAGTTTTTTATAAACCACGTCTTCCCAGATTTTATCTATAGCGTTAAGATAGTTCTGATCGCCGGTCAATGCGGCAACATCAGCCATCCCGGTGTACATATAAGTTGCCCTTACTGCATGTCCAACAGCAGTACGCTGGTCTATAACTTTGGCATTTGCCTGGTTATATGCATCACCCTTAGGACCCCTTACATCCAGGAAAAACTTGGCAAGATCCAGATATTTCTGATTGCCCGTAATGCGATAAAGACGAACAAGACCTATTTCAACTATCTGATGACCCGGATAGATCTGGAGTTTGCCGGGGCCGAAATCTTTGACCAGCAAATCAGCATTCTTGAGGGCAATATCAAGTAAAGTTTTTTTTCCTGTTGCCTCATAATAGGCTGCTGCCGACTCAAATAAATGGCCTGAGTTGTACAGTTCATGACTCAGTTCCTCTTCCTTTTCCCATCGTTTACTTCCTATCCATTCATGAGGTTTCTTTGCATTTGCCGTACGAAAAGTAAATAAGTAGCCGTCCTTTTCCTGTGCCTTGCCAATTATAGTAATCAGCGAATCTATATAATGCTCCAGGGCCGGATCTTTCTTCACCTGCATCGCATATGAGGCACCCTCAATTACTTTGTATACATCCGTATCATCAAACGTAAATTGAGAAAGCTTACCTTCCATTTCATGTGCAGCCATTAAAAAGTTGTCTATCCTTCCATTATCTTCACATTTTTGCAATGTATAAGGGATTGTGACTGTTGCGTTAACTTGCATTTTTGGAGCCCAGAATTGGTCGTTTACATGGACATGCGTAAAAGCCACAGGCTGTATAGGGTAATCTTTCTTCTGCTGCGCGCTGGCAGGTAGAACAGCGATTCCGACAGCCAGTATCAGGAGTGATGATTTCATTTTAATATACTTAAATTCTCAAAAAACCGGTTATGGCAACTTATTTTCCTTCAAAAATAGGCTTATTACCAAGTACTAATGAGGCATTTATTAACAGTTATTAGATGAAATTTAACTATTTAACTAATCTAATCCCCTTCAATGTAGGCTGTACCACTTTTATATTACCCTCGGCATCAAACTCCATTTTATCGATACACACTTCACGGTTATAACCTGCAGACTGCCCCATGCTCAATCCTGCCGGACGAGTAAAGCGATGGTAAACAATATACCATTCATCCTTACCCGGCACCTGAATAACAGAATTGTGTCCGGTAGCGTAAATGGCCTGTGATTCGTCTTTAGAAAGAATCAGGTTATTTTCCGGCAAACTGATTTTACCTGTTGGCGAATCGGAAACACCATACCTAACACCATAGTCTGCATCTCTCGTATCATTCTGCGACCATAAAAAATAGTATTTTCCATTTCTGTAGAAAACTTCAGTGCCTTCCCTGAAAGTTTTATCTGGAGTGATGACTTTAATTGATGAAGAGTCTATCGATATCATATCTTCATTCAACAAAGCTACAGCCATATAACCATTACCCCAATACAAATAACTTTTGCCTGTTTTAGGATCGGTAAATACATCGGGATCGATCTCTTGCCCACCTTTTATTCCTGCAGGCTTACCTGCAATCAGCGCCTTACCGCTATCCTTAAAAGGACCAGATGGGTCTTCAGAAACAGCAACCCCTATTTTTTGTGCAGCGGTAAAATAGTAATAGTATTTGTAGCTATTACCTACCTTCTTTTCTGCGATGGTAGGTGCCCATGCATTTTTCTTAGCCCAACTTACGTCTTTGAGTAAATCGACAATCACCCCTTCATCTTTCCAGTCCACAAGGTCAGGGGAAGAGAAGGTTTTAAAATAAGTTCCTGACCAGTCATGAAAACCGTCGCTGGTAGGGTATAAATGGTATTTTTTAGTTTTCTTAGAATATAGGATTTCGGGGTCTGCATAGTAACCATTCAATACTGGATTCAGATCGATAGCAGCCGTAACTTCATACACAAGGGGCTTATGCCCCGGCAATGTGATTTTTACTTTAACAGGTCCTTTCGTAAAGTCAAAAGGTCCTTTCGGACTAATGCTCATACCAGGAAACAGCACAAATTCCGGATCGAAAGACCTCAATGAAGTCCCGTTTTTTACCGGAAGGTAAACCTTTGAGTTTAGGGTATCGATCACAATGTTATTTTTCTTAATCGCCGGTGATTGTCCAGACCCCATTACATCCGCTCGGGTGTACCATTTTTTTAATAGGACTGCCGCTTCTGCAGTTGTGATTGGCAATACAGTGCCATGGCGCGGGTGAAAGTTCATCCTTACTTCATGATCAACCACTGTAAATTGCTTGAAATCTTTAGTCTTTGTAAACTGATAGCGTCCCTTAGTGTATACATCATACATCAAGATATACCCCTCTCCATTATTGAGTTTAAATACCCCCGCACCTTCTACCGGATCTTTAGTTTGTTGTACTGTACCAGGACGCGCCACATAACCTTCTTTTAACTTATCAGACACTGCCACCCGAATTCCTTTTTCACTGTCTTCGGTTTTGTAAAACAAGTGGTATTTCCCCTGGTCGAAGACGATGTCTCCATCAATGCAGGGACCATTTGTCGGGCTGAAGAAGAGTTGTTTTGGCTCAGTCTCCAGATCCGTAAAATCCTTATTAGCATACGCCCAATAAATGATATCAGGACCTGCTCCATGTTTCATCGACCAATAGATCATATACTTGTCTGCTTCTTTATCGTATATAGTTTGAGGTGCCCATACACGTAATAAGCTGTCCTGATTAGGGAAACGTTTCTGGATATTGACAATACTTGAAGTCCAGTTAACCAGATCGGCAGATTTCAACAATACCATTGCCCTATTAGAATCCCAACCTTTTGCAGCCACCATATCGGTAACCACCATATAGAAGGTCTTACCATCGGCTCCACGCAAAATGTGCGGATCACGTACACCTCCGGTAGAACTTATTACTGCCGAACTGATCACAGGTTTATCAGCATTTAGCGCACGGTAGGTATAACCATCGTTGCTTAAGGCAAACCTGATGGATTCCTCCGTTCCGTTATTTCCTGTAAAATAGGTAAAAAGGTAAGCCGTTTTTTTCGATTGCTGGGCAGAGGTGGTCCTTAAATTTATGATAAGCACCATGGTACCGAGCACCAGTGCGCGTAGACAATAACTGATTTGTATATTCATTTGTGGTTCATTTATGTTATTATTTTTTCACCAACCGCAATTCGTAGATGCCCGCGGTCTCTGAGCCATCCTCTGCAACAAATTTAACTCTTAATTTTGAAGAAGACGTTTTTAGCATTTCCTGAGGAATGATGTAGTCTACCTCATAAAATTTGTCGCCCACGCTACCGTCCAGGCTCACTGAAGCCAGCAATTGGTCGTTCATCAATATCTTAAATCTCCGGTTCTTATCCCCTCCGTAGTAGGTCAGTCGCAGACAGTGGGCTTCCTTATTTTGGTCTGTCAGTTCATAGCTGAACCAACCTTTGGCAGTACGCCAGTGTCGATCCTGGAACACCCCATTACTAGTCTGCTCTGCTTTAAAAAAATGATCAGACTCCGGTTGTTGTTCGCCCGGAAACACCATATCTATAGTAACGCGGGCAAGTTCATCGGCAATCCGTTGTTGTTCAGCCATTTTCTTCTTTAAAGCCTCCAACCCTGCTTTCGTTTCCACCTGCCAGTAGACAACATACCTGGAATCGTGAAGCTTGTAAAAAGGTGTCAGTTCCAACGTCTTGTATTGCTCGGGATAAATAAGATCGGATGCTGTAAATGTCAAAGCTTTGCCCTTCACCGGCTTGATCAACGAATCCTTATTCTGTCCATCATGAACAAACATCGGCATGTCCTGCAAGGGATATTGTTTTCCTGATGCAATATGCCCCATCCGGCTTTCATCAGCAAATAAACCCTTTAAATTGGCAGTATCTGTTTTGGCAGCAAGCAGAACAGGCCCATGCAGCACCGCCGCATAGTTCGATCCATCCGGCAGTTGTTCGGTATAAGTCTTCATCGGAAGCAACAGTTCCACCCGATCGCCCTTTTTCCAGGCCCTTGTGAGAGAAATATAGCCCCCTGGCGTTGCATTAGCAGCCACTGCTTTTCCATTCACCAACACCTGCATCGCTCCTTCCGGAACCCATACAGGATACCTGACTTTCAAGGTAAAACGGCTCGCTTTTCCGCTGGTCATCGTAAAAGTTGTTTTTTCTGATTCCGGAAATTGAGTCTGCTGCTCAAAACTTAGTCCTTTCTCTTTCCAGTTTAAACTGGAAGGGATAAATAGATTCAGGTACAGTATATCATCCTGAAACGCATAGATCAACTCATTGTATTTGGCATGATTTTCTAAACCTGAGCCTACGCAACACCAAAAACTCGTTTCAGGCTGGGAATACACCCGGTAATGTCCAGGTCTCATAGGAGTGAAATAGACAAATCCTCCTTTGTCTGGATGTTGTGAGGATAAAATATGGTTGTAAACGGTACGTTCGTAATAATCTATATAACCAGCAAGCCCCTCTGACTCATAAAATAGTTTTGTAAGTTTGAGCATATTGTAGCTGTTACAAGTTTCTGGTCCTTCTACACTATTGATCATTCCCGAAAAGTCGTTTAGTGGATTAAAGTGTTCCCTCACACTATTACCTCCATTCGCTACTGTCCGATGGTGTACCACTTCATTCCAAAAGAACGAAGCTGCTTTTTGGTAAATACTATCTTTATTCAGATCAGCTATGCGCTTGAATCCGATTACCTTTGGTATTTGTGTATTGGCATGAATCCCATTCAACTGATCTTTACCCTGAGCCAATGGATCCAGGATGGAATGATCGGAAAACTGATAAGCCAATTTTAGGTATTTCTGATCTCCAGTGATTTCGTATACATCGGCCAGTACTTCATTGATGCCCCCATGCTCGGACTTCAGCATTTGCTGAATCTGCTGGTCATTCAATTTAGAAGTTAACCAAACAAACCAATCGCTGTATTTGATCAGCATTTTTTTTGCATCAACATCGCCTGTATACAGATAAGCATCACGCAATCCGGCAAGTATCTTATGGATATTGTAAAGTGGTACCCATTTACCATTGAGGCTAAAAGTTCCGGCGTCTATTTTTCCCCGGGCTATTTCTTCCCATAGTTTGACGCTGCCAGGCACCCCGCCGATGTAGCCTGTTGGACTCGCATCCTGACATTTCTTTAGTTGCGACAGCATATATTTGAGCCGCTTTTCTATCCTTTGATCGCCAGTAGCGGCATACATCAGCGACAGTGCAGTCAAATAATGTCCACCTATATGTCCATCCAACCCGGTATTTTCCCAATTAGGATAACTTTGTACATATGGCTTTAATCCTGCTTCTCTCAGATAAGGCATCAATAACCGGTCGACATCCAGTGCCAGCATATAATGCAGGTCTCTCTCTTGTGCTTGCTTAAAAACACCATTCAGCAACCTTACCTCTTGTGATTTAAACAGCTTGAAAGGATACTTTTGCTGTGCAGGTAACAGGCTCCAGGAAATACTAAGCGACAAGCAGACACCATACTTCAAAAACCTTCGAATTGTTTGCTTACCAGTCATTTTATTTATAACTAACCTTCAACATGACAAATGAATTTGCAGGCAATTTCAGTGCGGCAGTTTTCCCTTTTAATTTGAGTGCAGCTTGTGTAGGAGCAATCGCTAAGGGTTTATCGATCGTGTTTTGATCAGTCAAATGGCCTTTTAATACAGTCAACTGAGCCTCACTTCCTACTAATTTTAAACCCTCAAAAGAAACTTGCTTGTTCTGTTCAGTATCTCTGGTGTTGACCAGCTTCACGATCAGTTCTTTCTTCATACTGTCGACCACTGCCGATACATACAAACCATCCAGACCAGAAACTGACTTTCCTGCTGCTAATGCAGAAGCAACCTGAGTCCCTTTGTTGGTAGAAAACAACTTTTGAACGTAGTAATTTGGTGTACCGTAAATATTCATATTGTCTACCCAAATTAAGTCAGGAGCCCACTGCCAACCTTCTGTATTAGCAAACAAAGGCGCATAAGAAGCCATATTTACTACGGCGGCATTACGCTCCAGCCCAGTCATAAAGGCTGCTTCGGCAATTGCCGCCTGCCAGATGTTTCGGTTACTTCCTGTAGTTTTTCCATCTATATGAGCAGCGTACTCACCTGCAAAAACCTTTGCTCCCTTACGATCGTAGCTGTCGTATCGGGAAGCATTTTTCAGAAACCATTCAGGAGAACGGTAATAATGTTCATCTATGATATCTGCCCCCATTGTACGCAGTTCTTTGTCCAGAAAATGAAACCGATCACTATCAGGATCTGTACCCGAACTGTAAATCAGGTTTATCTTTGGATATTTTGCTTTGATGGCCTTTTGAAAGGCTTTGGCGCGTTCAATATACTGCGGCCCCCAATTCTCATTGCCTACACCCAAATACTTCAAATTAAAAGGTTCAGCATGCCCCATTGATGCCCGGACCTTACCCCATTCCGATGAAGCATCACCATTAGCAAACTCAATCAGATCCAAAGCATCCTGTACATAAGGATCCAGCTGATCCAAAGGAACTACTTCGGCAGTATTGAATTGACATGCCATTCCACAGTTCAGAATTGGCAATGGCTCAGCCCCTATATCTTCTGCCAATTGGAAATATTCAAAAAAGCCCAGTCCAAAGGTTTGAAAGTAATCAGGTGAAGGGCGATGTGCGAACTCCGTATTCCAGCGATTCATGATTAACTGACGCTCCTCTATTGGCCCTATTGTTTTCTTCCACTGATACCTGTTGGCCAGATCGGTTCCTTCTACAATACAACCACCCGGAAAGCGGATGAAACCTGGCTTCATGTCTGCCAACATCTGTATCATATCTGCACGCATGCCTTTCTTACGACCCTTCCAGGTATCTGCAGGAAATAAAGAAATCATATCCATATCCAATACCCCATTCCCTTCAAACCAAATGTTCATCTTAGCTTTTGCTGCTGTAGTACCAGCTTTAAAATTCACCTCTTGTTTCGCCCATTTCCCTGATATATCAGTCGGTTTTAATACACCAGTTCCTAATATATTATTCTGTTCATCTACCAATTCTACATGCAATGTGATTCCTGGACTCTGCTGTCTGTACATCAGGGAAAACTCATATTCAAGGTCTTTTTTTATACTCATCCCACCTTTGAATCCCTCATTGGTTAACCCGGCCTGTCCTTTTGCAGCATCTTTTATAGTCGCTCTAAGAAATCTTGGATTAGCGAGCTGAGCATCTTGTCTGTTCAGCACAAGCAGGTCGCCCTCTTTGATCTTATCGCCTTTTACAGACCACCCCATCAATGGCTTTAAAAATTCAAAAGACCGGTTCTTTACCATTTCGGCATAGATCCCACCATCGGCTCCCATGTTAATGTCTTCAAAGAAAACGCCCCACATAGTTGGTGATATTTTTCCCTCAGACTTAGCCGCATTGACCACAATAACATCATCTTGTTGTGCACTCGCCCTAAAAAAAGTCCCCGCAATGAGCAGAGCGATTAAATTGCTTTTGTATTTCATCTTAACCGAAATTGAAAAAAATTTATACTTGGTTATCATATCTTGTTTATCAGATTGTCTTCACTGAAGAAGTCCCGGGATTTTCAGCTCAGTTAAGGGCTAATGTAGGAATTTTAAATTAAACGTCAAATTAACGATTATTAATTTTGTAGCTTTGATTATTATTTTTATAAATTGCTTTCATAACTCAAAAAAACCAAGTAAACTACTTTTGACAAACGATCCCCTCAACATGATAACCTATTCTGACCAAGTGCGCGTTCTGGTTGCAGTCGACTGCATCATCTTTGGCTTTGACGGCGACCAACTACAAATTTTATTGATTAAAAGAGGATTTCAACCAGCAAAAGATCAATGGAGCTTAATGGGTGGCTTTGTCGGAAAGAAAGAAACCCTGGACGGTGCAGCCGAACGCATCCTGTTTGAACTTACAGGACTAAAGGATGTTTATCTGGAACAGCTGAGCGCTTATGGAAACCCGGAACGAGACCCAATTGAACGTACCGTATCAGTAGCTTACTTTGCATTAATAGACATCAATACTTACAAAACACAGATCAGCGACAGGTATCATGCCGAATGGTTCCTCATCAATGAAGCCCCATCGCTTATCTTTGACCACAACAACATGGTTGAGGAAGCCCAAAAAAGGATCCGTTATAAAGCCGCACTTCACCCAATACTGTTTGAGCTAATGCCTACCAAATTCACCATCCCGCAATTACAGAATTTATATGAACAGGTTTATAATGCCAAAATTGACAACCGGAATTTTATCCGCAAAGTCAACTCTACGGACTTACTAATCAAACTTACTGAAAAAGACAAGTCCAGTTCCAAACGTGGGGCTTTTTACTACACTCTGGATAAAACCAAATACAAAGCTAAATTCCAATCTTTTTTAAATTTCATACCGAACCCAGAGAATCTTATTAGCTGATAATCAAAATAATGTGAAATAAATTTCATAATAATTTTCTTTTGTTAAAAAAATAAACGTTAATTAGACGTTTATTGTAGTTACTATGAATTTAACCAAATATGTCATCGGTATAGATTACGGATCGGATTCTGTTCGTTCGGTAATTGTTAATACCGAAAATGGAGCAGAGGTATCCTCTTCAGTTTATTATTATAAAAGGTGGCAAAAAAACCTCTACTGTAAGCCATCATTAAATCAGTTCAGACAGCATCCACTTGACTACATCGAGGGATTGGAGCATACCATTAAAGAGTGTATCGCAAAAGCGGGTGGTGCAGCAATAGCAGATTCCATAAAAGGAATTGCCGTAGATACTACTGGCTCTACTCCGGTAGCGGTTGACAAAACCGGAACACCCCTTGCCCTCACTCCTGGCTTTGAAGAAAATCCAAATGCCATGTTTGTATTGTGGAAAGATCATACAGGAATCAAAGAAGCAGCGCAGATTAATGAGCATGCCACAAAATTTAAAACAAACTATCTTAAATATGTGGGAGGAATCTACTCTTCAGAATGGTTCTGGGCAAAACTGCTTCATGTGTTAAGAGAAGATCCTGCTGTTCGTGACGCGACCTTTTCATGGGTAGAGCATTGTGACTGGATCCCTTTCTTGCTAACTGGAGGCGATGACGTCAGAAAAATGAAAAGGAGCCGCTGTGCAGCGGGACATAAAGCCCTTTGGGCAGAAGAGTTTAACGGCCTTCCGCCAGATGATTTTTTTAGCAAATTAGACCCCCTATTGTCTGGATTTACTGAAAAACTATTTCAGGACACCTATACTTCAGACGAACCTGCTGGAAGATTAAGTGAGGAATGGGCCGAGAGATTAGGATTATCAACAGATGTAGTTGTTGGTGTAGGTGCTTTTGACGCACACATGGGTGCCGTTGGTGGACAGATATTACCATATCACCTTTGCAAAATCATGGGGACAAGTACCTGCGATATTCTTGTTGCCCCCTTGCAAGACCTGGAAGGCAAATTGGTAAAAGGCATTTGCGGACAGGTAAATGGCTCAGTTATACCGGGAACAATAGGACTTGAAGCTGGTCAATCGGCCTTTGGTGATGTATATGCATGGTTCAAAAACTTAATCAGCTGGCCATTGAATCATCTGCTCACTGAATCTGCTTTAATCGATCAGGCTACAGCCGTTGCTTTAAAAGATGAGCTGGAAGCAAAAATTATTTCCCGTCTAAGCGAACAAGCTGAACAATTAGGCGACGAAGATTACGCAGAGCTCGCCGTGGACTGGTTAAATGGAAGACGAACGCCTGATGCCAACCAGGAACTTAAAGGAGCCATAGCCGGTTTAAGTCTGGGAACCGACGCGCCAAAATTTTTCCGAGCCTTAGCTGCAGCAACCTGTTTTGGGGCAAAGAGTATCGTTGATAGGTTCGAAGACCAGGGTGTACCTGTAAAAGGAATAATTGGTATAGGAGGAGTAGCCCAAAAATCACCTTACATCATGCAGATGATGGCCGATGTATTAGAAATGCCAATAAAAATTCATCGATTTGAGCACACCTGCGCACTCGGAGCGGCCATGTTTGCTGCAGTAGCAGCCGGTATCCATCCAAATATTGAAACTGCAATGGAAGCAATGGGAACAGGATTCGAAGCAGAATACCAGCCCAATCTGAATAAACGAAGAATGTATCGCCAGCATTACCAGGAATATCTGGCTTTAGGTAGATATCTGGAGAAGTACAATAAGAGAGAAATCAAACCTTATGTATCATGAGCATTTATAAAATAATACGTGAAACTGCCTATGAGGCTAACATGGAATTACCAAGGCTAGGTCTTGTGTTGTTCACTTTTGGAAATGTTAGCGCGGCCGACAGAGATGAAGGTGTTTTCGCTATCAAACCAAGCGGAGTGCCATACAAAGATCTTTCACCAGATAAAATGGTTATCGTTGATTTTGACGGAAATACTGTTGAAGGAACGCTCAGACCATCCTCTGATACCAAAACCCACGCTGTGTTATACAAACATTGGGAAGGAATCAATGGCATTGTACATACCCATTCAACCTATGCCACGTCCTGGGCACAGGCACAAATGGATATACCTATTTTTGGTACTACCCATGCCGATCACCTCACTGTGGATGTACCCTGTGCACCACCAATGAGTGATGAGATGATTAAAGGAAACTACGAATACGAAACAGGCTTTCAGATCATTAATCACTTTACTGAGCTCGGTTATAGTCATCATGAGGTTGAAATGATACTAGTGGGAAATCATGCTCCGTTTACCTGGGGTAAGACAGCAGAAAAAGCGGTATACAATAGTGCAGTACTGGAATCAATTGCACATATGGCCTTGCTAACAAGGCAAATCAATATGCACTCACCAAAATTAAAAGATGCATTAATAAAAAAGCATTTTGAACGTAAGCATGGTCCGGACAGTTATTATGGTCAGTAAAAAAATAACATTAACAGGGGTACTCCTGATTGGAGCCCTGATAGGCGTAAATGCACAGCAAAAAGACTTTCATGATTGGGCTAAGACACCTCCTATGGGATGGAACAGCTGGGATTGCTTTGGCCCCACTGTAGTGGAATCTGAGGTGAAAAGCAATGCAGATTATATGTCTAAAAATCTGAAAGCTTTTGGATGGGAGTATGTGGTGGTAGACATTCGCTGGTATGTTGGAAACGACAAAGCGCATGGTTATAATGAGACGGATCCAGACTATGTACTGGATGAATACGGCAGATTTCAACCAGCAGTAAACCGCTTCCCTTCAGCAGCAAGCGGTAAAGGGTTTAAGCCCCTTGCCGACTACATTCATAAAAAGGGGTTGAAATTTGGTATTCACATCATGCGGGGCATTCCGGTAGAGGCGGTAAAACGTAATCTGCCAATCATGGGGAGTAAGGCTACCGCCAAAGACATTTACAGCACAGATCTGCAATGTAAGTGGCTACATGACATGTACACTGTAGTGGCCGGACGTGATGGAGCACAAGAATATTACAACTCGCTATTTAAGCTATATGCATCGTGGGGTGTAGATTTCATTAAGGTGGATGACCTTTCCAGACCTTACCATACCGGAGAGGTAGAAATGATCCGTAAAGCAATCGCACTCACAGGTAGAAAGATCGTACTGAGTACTTCGCCCGGAGAAACACCTATGGCAAGTGCTTCCCATGTGCAAGGTCATGCCAATATGTGGCGCACAGTAGACGATTTTTGGGACAACTGGCCTATGTTGAAAGATCATTTTGATGTATTTGAGCGATGGAACAAATATCGCGCACCTGGTGCCTGGCCTGATGGAGACATGCTTCCTCTTGGGAAAATTGGAATTCGCGCAGAACGAGGAAATCCAAGAATGACGGCATTTACCAAAGATGAGCAATACACACTGATGACACTGTGGACGATATTCCGTTCCCCATTGATGTTTGGAGGTGACCTGCCAAGCAATGACGCCTTTACCCTTTCCCTATTAAACAACACAGAGGTGCTCAATATCCTAAACAACAGCACCAATAACAAACAATTGTTTCGTAATGAGGATGGAATCTGCTGGGTGGCAGATGATCCAAAAACTGGAGATAAATACGTCGCTTTGTTTAACCCTGGTGATGGCAATGAAGCAGCAAACATTTCTGTAAACTTGAATGACCTTGGATTTACCGGGGTCTGCAAAGTGAGAGATCTTTGGAGCAAGAGTAATAAGGGTAGGGCCAAAGGAACATATACAGCAACAATCAATAAACATGGAGCAGGTCTGTTCCGTATTTCAGCAATTAAGTAAAACACAGTATTAAGATATGATAAACTTAAAAGAATTAGAAATTTGGTTCATCACGGGTAGTCAGCACCTGTATGGAGAGGAGACGTTAAAGCAAGTAGCTGATCACGCAAAGCAAGTGGCATCCTCACTAGACGTTGCTCCGCAAATTCCCGTTAAAGTTGTTTATAAACCAATAGTAAAAACACCTGACGAGATATTTGAAACCTTGCAACAGGCCAACTTAACTAGCAATTGCATTGGTGTAATCACATGGATGCATACTTTCTCACCTGCAAAAATGTGGATAAGAGGACTGAATATTCTTCAGAAGCCTTTATTACACCTACACACTCAATTCAACAGAGACATTCCCTGGGATACCATTGATATGGATTTCATGAACCTGAACCAGAGTGCACATGGAGATCGTGAATTTGGCTTTATTGTAACCAGGATGCGCAAAGATCGAAAAGTAGTGGTTGGACATTGGCAGGATCAGGAAGTATTAAGTGAAATTGATACCTGGACACGGGCCGCAGCTGGCTGGCATGACTGGCAAGGTGCTAAATTTGCGCGCTTTGGCGACAATATGCGCTATGTAGCCGTTACGGATGGCGACAAAGTAGAGGCTGAGCTCAAATTTGGTTTCCAGGTCAACACCTACGGCATCGGTGACCTTGTAGCCGTTATCAACAGCATTCCAGAGGAAGCTATCCAGGAGCTGTTAACAGAATATGAAGCAACCTACGTTATGGCAACTGACCTCCAGCGTGGCGGAGATAGACATGGTTCTGTTTATGAAGCTGCAAAGATAGAACTGGGTCTTAAGAAATTCCTGGAAGACGGCGGCTTTAAAGGCTTTAGTGATACCTTTGAAGATCTGCACGGTATGATTCAGCTACCGGGTATTGCTGCACAGCGATTAATGGCGGCAGGATATGGATTTGCCGGAGAAGGCGATTGGAAAACCGCTGCACTAGTACGTGCTTGTAAAGTAATGGGTGCCGGATTACCTGGGGCAAACGCCTTTATGGAGGACTATACCTACCACTTTGACCCTGCTAATTCAATGGTATTGGGCTCTCACATGCTGGAAGTAGATGCATCGTTGGCCAACGAAAAACCAAGACTTGAAGTACATCCCCTTGGTATCGGCGGGAAAGCAGATCCTGCCAGACTAGTATTCACTGTAGCCGGTGGAAATGCACTCAATGCTTCAATTATCGATATGGGTAACCGCTTTAGACTACTCGTAAACGAGGTAGAAGCAGTGGAACCCAAGCATAAGTTACCAAAGCTCCCTGTAGCACAGGTTTTATGGAAGCCGCTCCCTGATATGAAGACTGGCTGTGCAGCCTGGATCTACGCCGGAGGTGCACACCATACTGCATACAGTCAGAATCTGACAACAGCGCATTTACTGGATTTTGCAAACATTGCAGGTATAGAATACGTAAACATTGGAGCTGATACCAGGATCAACCAGTTCAGAAACGAACTTCAATGGAATGAAATCTTTTATAAATAAGGAAGATGTGCCGGATAACCGTAATTTACCGGCACATTAACCATTTGCTCAAACCAACCAAATAAGACCAATATGAACAACAATTTAGTAACTACAGATTATGTAGTTTTCATCATCTACTTTTTAATCGTCTCCGGTTATGGATATTTTATCTATCGCCAGCGTAAAAAGAATGAGCATGATGCCAAAGCATTCTTTCTAGCAGAAGGAACACTCACCTGGTGGGCTATTGGGGCCTCCCTTATTGCCTCCAACATTTCTGCCGAGCAATTTATTGGAATGAGTGGTGAGGGTTTTTTTCTTGGTATTGCAGTGGCCGCATACGAGTGGATTGCAGCAATCGCACTTATTATTGTAGCCGTATGGTTCATCCCGGTCTATCTTAAGAACAAGATCTACACCATGCCTCAATTTCTAAAGACCAGGTACAATGAGTCGGTAGCATTAATCATGGCCATTTTCTGGCTGTTTTTGTATGTGTTTGTAAACCTAACGTCCATTCTTTATTTGGGTGCAGTGGCCATTAACGGGCTCACAGGTGGAGATTACCTGCATGTGATTATGATCGGGCTTGCGGTATTTGCACTGATCATCTCTTTAGGGGGAATGAAAGTAGTTGCCTATACCGACGTAATCCAGGTGGCGGTATTGATTTTTGGTGGATTAGTAACCACATACATCGCACTGACTGTTGTGGGCGAGAAGTTCGGTGTTGGAGCAAATGCCATTGCCGGTTTCAATGTTTTAATGGAACAGGCTCCAGAGCATTTCAAAATGATCATCCCTAAACCTACCGCAGAATCCACCCAAAATGAGATCAGCAAATACCTGACTTTCCCGGGACTAGCTTCTTACGTAGCTGGTATCTGGATCATCAACCTCAATTATTGGGGATGTAACCAGTATATCACTCAGCGCGCACTTGGTGCAGATCTGCAAACCGCAAGAACGGGAATACTTTTCGCTGGCCTTTTGAAGCTGATGATGCCATTGATCGTGATGTTGCCGGGTATTGCAGCCTATGTATTGTACAAAGGCGGGCACCTGCCTCAATTGATCGGTGGCAAAGATGGTGCATATTCAGCCATTCTTACCTTTTTACCTACAGGTCTTAAAGGGCTATCCGTAGCTGCACTTACCGCAGCTATTGTAGCCTCACTTGCTGGTAAAGTAAACAGTATCTCCACAATCTTTACACTCGATATTTATGCAAAATATTTCAAGAAAGGTACTGAAGAAAAGAACCTCGTATTAGTTGGCAGATCAACAGTATTTATAGGTATGATTCTGGCAGTTCTCTTTACCTGGAACGATTTATTAGGCATTGGTGGTGAAGGTGGTTTTACTTTCATTCAGAAATATACTGGCTTCATTAGTCCGGGTGTATTTGCCATGTTTATTCTTGGTATGTTCTGGAAAAGAACCACTGGTAGTGCGGCCATCGCCGGGGTATTGGCAGGTTTCCTGTTTTCGGTATTCTTTAACGAAATGGCACCGAGTCTGCTGGGTAACGATACTTTCTTATATACGGCCTACCCTAATGGCAAAGGTGGTTTTGAAATTCCATTCCATATCTGCATGGGTCTTTCTTTCTTCTTTACTATGGCCATTATGATTGTAATGAGTTTGGCTGGTCCTAAAGTAAATCCTAAAGCATTTGAACTGGATAAATCCATGTTCAAAGTTTCTCCATCTACATTGGCTCTGATTGTGATAACGCTCCTGATCATTGCTGCATTATATGTAAAATTCTGGTAGGTTATACTAAGCTGGCCATGTAACTTTATAAAATGAGGGAGTATCATAAATTATGATACTCCCTCATTTTATAAAGTTACATCGATCCGTAATAAGATCCAGGCAAAGAGTTATATTTGGTTATAGCAAACGTAATGAAAGTTCATCAATTTCTTCCATCCGATGTGCTTAAGCCTTTTGTAAACCGCTTTTTGGTTACAGAAAGTGAAGGTGATTTAACCAGGCAATTATTACCTGGTACCGCCCCTGTTATGGCATTACGTTTTAAAGGCGCAATATACCTAAACAATAGCCACAATAATCTGGGATTTGGGATTACTGGAATGTCTAAAGTTGCACGCCCGGTATACTATACCTCCGGCTCAGCAGTACTACTGGTGCTTTTCAATGAAGGCGGTGCCACAGCTTTTATAAACACTCCCCTAAACGAATTTTTGGGGCTGACCACAAATCTCGACACCGTATTTCCCATTGGACAGGTTCAGCGACTTGAAGAAAACCTGGAAACGATTCAAACGCATGCCGAACGTATAGCCGCAGTAGAAACCTTTCTGATCACACAACTTAAAAGAAATGGTAAAGATCCTATGATCAGTAAGGCTGTTGATATCATCAAATCCACAAGCGGTAATTATAAAATAAAAGATCTTGCCGCTACACTGAACATCAACATCGATTCTTTCGAAAAGCGTTTCCGCAGCCAGATAGGTACCTCTCCTAAACACTTCTCATCCATCATCAGAATCCGTTCCGTCATCAGCACTTACCAATCTCATCAAAATCTTACTGCAGTTTCACAGGAAACTGGATTCTTCGACCAAGCCCATTTCAATAGGGATTTCAAGACATTTACAGGCGAAAGCCCTGGTCAGTTCTTTAAAAAAGGCCTCCCGAAATGGTGAATCCCGAAATAGGATAAAACTTGATTTTGTACAATTTTTGATTTTCAGTGTAGCGTAATTTTGTATTATTAAATTACCAGCACATGAAACATTTACCTTTAATTATCGCTATTACCAGCGCCCTCACATCACAGGCATCCGAAAAAAAACACGTCACCGTACTTGGAAAAGATATCGCTTATATAGAAACCGGAACTGGTGATCCTATTGTGTTTTTACACGGCAATCCCACTTCATCTTACGTATGGAGAAACATCATTCCACAGGTATCCAACTTAGGGCGCTGTATCGCTCCTGATTTAATTGGGATGGGGGATTCAGAAAAGATTTCAGATCCGAAATCACACACTTTCGCCGAAAACAGTCGATATCTGGATGCTTTCTACGAAAAACTTGGAATTAAAAAGAACATAACATTTGTAGTTCATGATTGGGGTTCAGCATTGGCATTCGACTGGGCAAGCAGACATCCTAATGCCGTTAAAGGGATCGCGTTTATGGAATCTATTACCGTTCCCTACAAATGGGAACAGATGCCTCCAAAAGGAAAGGAAATCTTTCAGGCCCTACGCTCTCCTGAAGGTGAAAAAATGATACTCGAGGAAAACTCATTTCTTGAAGTTAACATCCCCTTATCGCACATAAATCCACTAACAAAAGAAGAACACGATGAATACCGCAGGCCCTTTGTTGTACCTGGAGAATCACGGCGACCAATGCTATCCTGGGCACGTCAACTCCCCTTTGATGGAGAACCAAGTGCATTTACATCTGTAGCTACCAGGTATACGGCTTGGCTAAAGAAAAGCTCGGTACCAAAACTGTATATCGAGGCGAATCCCGGTATGAGCTCTCCCGATGCAAAACAGTTTTGCAACAGTCTGCCCAATACCACAAAAGTTGTCGTAAAGGGTCTTCATTATCCACAAGAAGACTCTCCAGTTCAGGTAGGTGCAGCTTTAGTGGCATGGCTTCAGGCTATTGGACTATGATGCTTTCAGAAGTATTTCCTATATATTAGCTTTAAAATCATTTCCTATGTTTAGACACTATTTCAATACTCTTACGGTTATTTTATTTTTTAGTTCTTTTCTTGCAACAGCTCAACAGGTAAAAGAACCAAAAGATACGCCAATAGAATGGTCTAAATCTTATCAGCCTTTTCGCATTGCTGGCAATTTATATTATGTGGGCACAGAAGATCTGGCCTGCTATCTCATTGTGACCCCAAAAGGGAATATCCTCATTAATACCGGACTTGCCACTTCTCTGTCAGTGATTAAGGCAAATGTTGAAACCTTGGGTTTCAAATTTAATGATATCAAGATATTACTGACCACGCAGGCACACTATGACCATATGGGAGCTATGTCGGCAATTAAAAAAGCAACCGGAGCTAAATTTATGGTGGATGAAAAGGATGCCGCGGTTGCAGCGGATGGGGGCAGTTCAGATTATGCATTAGGAGGTCATGGACCTACTTATGAACCAATAAAAACTGATCGTTTATTGCATAATGGTGATACCGTGGGTTTGGATGATATGAAGCTGGTTATGCTCCATCATCCAGGTCATACAAAGGGTTCTTGTAGCTTCTTGTTCGATGTAAAAGACAAAGACCGGATTTATAAGGTCTTAATTGCCAATATGCCTACAATCGTGACGGAGAAAAAATTCTCCGAAGTAACTTCCTATCCTGAAATCGCTAAGGACTATGCTTATACAATAGGCGCCATGAAAAAGCTCACATTCGATATCTGGCTTTCCTCTCATGCCAGCCAGTTTGGGCTTCATAAGAAGCACAAACCCGGTGGCGCTTATAATCCTAATGCTTTTATTGACAGGAAAGGATATGATAAAGTACTCCGGGATTTAGAAATTCAATTTTCCAAAAAAGACTGATTTTCAACCCGATAAGAAATTGGTGTTTTATTTCCCTCCCAGTCTTTTTTGTTCCGCGTCAAGCCCTGTCTGTCTGCTTCGTTCAGACTTAACACTGGTTTTTCCGAAACGATAGGTGAAAGTTAGCCTCACATTGGTCGAAGTACCCCATTGCTCAAGGTTATATACATTACCAGCCAATGTGCTAAATACCCTGCCCCTCTGACTATGAAAAATATCACCAACTCCGAGTTTCAAATTACCATTCTGGTTTGGAAAACTGTAACGCAGGCCTGCATCAGCGGTCAGCATACTTTTCACTTTAAATCCTCCATCTATCTGTGCCGTACTGGCATATACTGAAGCGTCTGCACTGAAGAGCTTGTTTAGTGTAAAATTGTTCTGAGTATACAAACTGGCACTGAATTGCTTCGAATTAAGATCTGTTCCGTTAAGATCCGGTGCCTGGATTTGTTTATGATAACCAACAAGATTATTATTCAGGTTCCACCATTTACTTATTTTTACGGGGAAATTAAGCGTAAGTGATACCACATCATTAGAAGCAAGGTTAAGTACCGTCTGGTACATCGATTTTTTGGCTTCATTCTGTAATAAGATCTGTGTGATTACATCCGATGTATGTGAATAGGCAAGCGCAACGCTATATTTTTGTTTCCATAAATAAGTCGCTTCAAAATTTGTAGAATATTCCGGTTTAAGGTTAGGATTACCCTCGTTGTAGGTATACTGATCAAGGTAAAAAATAAATGGATTAAGGTTCTGATAATTTGGTCTGTTAATCTTTCTCGAATAAGACACACTGGCAACATTATCCGCATCGAAATTTCGGCTAAATGTTAACGAAGGGAAAAAATCAGTATAGGTTCGCTTATTCAACTGATTTATTGTAACCGAATTACCTGTAGACTGAGTCCGTTCTGCACGAAGACCAGTTTGCACCGAGAATTTACCTGTACTGATGTTCAAAATCGCATAAGCAGCACTTACCTGTTCGTCGTACTTAAAGCGATTGCTACGGCTGTTGTCCTTTATCCACTCTCCATTAACATCATTCTCATAAACAAAATTGTTATCGCTTTTCACACTGGCTACCTTGATACCTGTTTCAAGCTTGAACACTTTATTAAGCGGTAATACATAATCTGCCTTAATGGCTTTAATGTTGATATCCGAAGGCGAAAAATTCCTATATATCTGTCCGTCCTTAAAAAAAGTTCCATCAGGAAGGAAAAAGCGATTTACAAAACTCGCTTTGTTATTCCCGTTAAATGTTGAGTAGTCTGCATCAATAGTAATTTCCTGCCCTGCGGTATCCAATATCCCCTTATAGTTGATATTGTACGAAAAATTCTTACGATCTGTTGAGTTTTTGCCCGGAGTTTGCAATATGGAATCTGGTTTTGCAAACGAATCGCCAATCGTAATTCTGCTAAAACCATTTTGATCAAATCCATTCAAATTACCCTTAAGCAAAACACCAATTGTATGGTTTTTGGTCAGAAAGAAATCTGTTCCAATTTTAAAATTATTCGACGCAAAAACTGAAGTATCCCTATTTCTCTGGCTAAAATACAATTGTTTTGAATTCATACCGGGAGTTACCCTGTCAATGGTAAGGTTCTCCTGAAAAGGCCATCTATTGTAGTCATAAGACCCAAATACATTAAAAAATTGCCTGCGATAGTTTAGGTTAACACCTGGGTTGGCTTGTAAACGTTTATTATAACCAACACCAAGCGTCAAATTACCATTAAAGCCAATGGCAAGACTTTTCTTTGTTTTGATGTTGATGATTCCACCCGTACTATTTGCATCATATCGCGCACCCGGATTGTTGATGATCTCGATACTTTCGATCTCAGAACTTGGCATAGACTTAAGCAAGCTTACTACTTCGGCGCTACTCAAATAAGTCTGTTTGCCGTCAATAGTTACCAGTACATTGCCTTTGCCGGCAAGAGAGATATTCTCATTATGATCAATGGTAACTCCCGGTGCCTTTCTGAGCACCTCCAGGCCATTAAGTCCGGCGGCAGAGGGTGTAGCCTCAATATTAAAAATCAGTTTATCCCCTTTTCGTTCCAAAACAGGCTTTGATGCTGTAATACTTACCTCATTTAATTTATTTGTGTTTTCTTTAAGCACAATTGCTGGCAGCTCATAAGTTGAACCCTTAAGTTCAAATACCGGTGTTTTCACTTTATTATAACCAACAAAAGTTGATAAAACATAATAAGCTCCCGGAACTGCCGGAAGATTAAACTTACCCTCTCCATCGGTCATCCCTGTGGTAACCAGTACAGAATCTTTGGCAGAATATAAAAGTACGCTTACCGAAGGCAGGGTTTGCTTGTCATCCCTAACCGTTCCGGTTATTTTGCCATTTTGTTGCGCTACAACTTCAAAAGGCAAAATATATAAGCATAAAAAGAATGCAAAAAGTAAATGTGTTTTCATTATCGATGTGTGTATTTATAACAATAAGATGAATTCTACGCCAATAGGTTACGAAGAAATGTAAAATTCTTTTCGAAAGCTGTTTATCAAACATTAGATCTGCGCTGATGATTGCCTAATGATTTATTGTTTGTAACTTTAATATGAAATGGAAACAAAGGGTCTGCTTTTTATCCCTGACATTAGTGGCTTCACTCGATTTGTAACAGAATCAGAAATTAATCACAGCCGCATAATCATACAGGAATTGCTTGAATTGCTTATTAATGCAAATCAAATTGGTCTCGAAGTTTCCGAAATAGAAGGTGATGCCATTCTTTTTTACAAATTCGGAGAACCGCCGCAACTCAAAGAGCTGTACAAGCAGGTAGAGAAGATGTTTTGTCTGTTTCACAAGAACCTTATGACTTATGATCAAAGGAGGTATTGCCAGTGCAAGGCCTGTATTTCTGCAGCCAATCTTTCCTTAAAAGTAATTACACACTACGGTGAATTTGCCGGGTATAATGTAAAGAATTTCAGTAAACTGATTGGCAAAGATGTTATTGTTGCGCACCAGCTTTTGAAGAACGACATCGCACAACATGAATATTGGCTGGTAACCAAAGACCTTCTGGATAATCACCCACCGGCTGATTTTACAGACTGGATGAGTTGGACTGACAGTATGAAACAGACAGAAACGGGGGAAATACACTTTCATTACACCCAGCTGAGCCAATTAAAAAATGAAATACCTGATGACCCCTTACCTCCATTAGATCTTTCCGGAAAAAAGAAAACACACTCCGTATCAAGAGTATACGAAACCGACATCATTACTTTATTTCATGCCTCAGGTGCATTTGAATTTCGGCACCTCTGGTGGGAAGGCGTAGAAAAAATTGAGGCACTTAATCACCTCTTACCACGGGTGGGTATGAAGAGCAGATGGACACTAACCAATGGAAAAACAGTATATTATTCCAGCAGCTACTCCTATTCGGAAGATAAGATTGAATTTAGTGAAACAGATGAAAAAGGAGATCAGGTGACTTACTTCACGCTGATAAAAGTAGCAGACAAGGAAATTAAACTTACCATAGATATTTATAAAGCCAGCAACTGGATCACAAACTTTATTTTAGGATCATCAGGTCAAAAAAAACAGGAAGCTATGCTCCAAAAGTCATTAGAGAATATCATTCCGTTGCTAAAAAAGATTCCTTTGTAATCTACCATATAATTAAAAGGCAATAAGGAATGATAATGCACTTAGGTGGTGCTCTTCTTAATAAAATAGTTTTGAACTAATGACCCTATAAAGGCAAATAATAATCCAATTAATACAGCAGTGATAACTACAACTCCTGGTGCCAGCTCATCTGATGGAGCAATATTTCTAAGGAAGATCATTTTAAACATCAAAAGGAAGCCCGCTGTCCCTAAGATAAACCCGCTAATTTTACCTGCTTTGTTTTTCATGATTGATAATGGTTAAGATTTTTCAAATTATTTAAATATGAAGGTAGCTAAATTACTTTGTAATACAAAGTGCTTTTTAAAAAATATTAGTTATACCTTATAATAACGGAAACGTGTTTTTTTATTTTTTTATTTAAAACCGCCTGCGTTTTCAATTGTTCTACCACCCTAAAACCATTTACCATGAGCACAAAATCAATATCAGTATTAAACGATCTCACAGAGATCAACAACGACCGCATCGCGGGATTTGAAAAAGCTATTGCGGACATCAAAGATGAAAATGTGGATTTGAAAGCCTTATTCCAGGAGTACAGTACCCAGAGCCGTAAATTCAGTCAGGAATTGACTGCGATTGTAGCAGGTTATGGCGAAGATGTGGAAACAGGCAACAGCGTTGCAGGCACCCTACATCGCGCCTGGATCGATGTAAAATCATTATTTGGTGGCAGTGACCGTGCCAGCATACTTTCTGAGGCTGAGCGTGGAGAAGATGCTATAAAAGCAGCGTACAAAATGGCACTGGAAAATGGTGAGCTTAGTGGCACAGCATTAGAAACGGTTAGCAACCAGGCCTCAGAGATTAAGTCTGCACATGATGCGATTAAGGCATTACGTGATGCAGCAAGATCAATGAATTAAGCAATTTTATTTTCGGGGTTATTCTTCTGACAAAGCCACCCAATGGGTGGCTTTACTATAAAGATTTCAATTTTTCTCATTTCACTTGCACAATTTCTACAAGGTGCGATTTTGGCTTATTGACTTGGTAGATCCTCTCGGTTAATTGTCTGATATTATCTTCCCACATTTTCCTTACTTCCGGAAAACGGGCCGTTTGATAAGTTCCCATCTTGCTTTTCACAAACCAATCTGTTTTAGCTTTTTCAGCTACTTTTTCAAATGCCTGCTGCGAATCATCAAATAACATGTTTTGCGCTTTGAAATAGTTAAAGTGCAACCAATAATATTCCCTTATCTTTTTCTCCAGCTCCAATCTTAAATCGTTAAGGTACATGATCGAAACCGCTTGCTGGTATTGCGGTGTATTGCTCAACAAAGCCATGTTGATACCTTTTGCAAGCGTATCAGCACTAAATGCCCTTATTTTCTTACCGTCTATTATCAGGTGATAATTTCCTTTTTCCAGGTTTTCAACCTTTAAAGTTTCCTGATTGAATTCCTGGATAAACGGATATACAGCCAATACATCCGCCTGCGTTTGTGGGTTTTCCCACACGCCATTAACAGAATCTATTGGAAAAGGCAATGCATTGGCAAAATAGATGAAATTTAATCCCTGCTCACTTTTTTTATTGATATTAACCTTTGCATTTTCTGCCTCAACAAGTCCATTCTTTATATCGATGTGAACACTGGCCACGGGTTTACCGGCCAGGCCCTGGCTTTTAAGAAATAATGCTGCCATCACCAGATGCCCACCCCTACCCGGATGGATGCGATCGGGTCCTGTAATAGTAAAATCAGGCTTTTTCTTTTGTTCCCTTACGTTTATTTCGGTCATGGGATGAAACAGATCTACATAGGCCCATCTGTTATTTTTTGCAGCTTCTTGCTGAAAGGCGATAATCTGCTCCATTGCCTTGCTCTTGCCCTTGAAATAATTGTTCTTGTTTTCCATGGTCTCGTCATAAGGCGACGAGGACATCATCACAGGTTTAATCTTGGATTGAGCCTTCAATTTTCCTGCAAGCAGAACAAAATTCTCTTGTGATTTTGCTACACGCTGTTTTGCTGCTTCGTCTGCATTTGCTGCATTAAACTCAGAATAGCCACTATCGTTCATTCCAAAGGTAAGTACCACAATATTCGGCTTTTTCGGCAAAACATCCTGCTCAAAACGGTCGTTCATTTGCCCTACAACATCGCCTCCTATCCCAACATTAATTACTGAAATCTTCCGCTCCGGAAAACGTGTCATGTAATACAGCCAAATATTGGATCCGTAGTATCCTGCCTCTGTAATACTATTTCCCAAAAAGGCCACTCGATCTCCATCTGCAAAAGGTTGAAGAGACTGTGCTTTTATCGTTGTGCTACTTAAAACAGCCAATAATAAAACAAGTATAATTTTTTTCATGATGTTATATTAATTTGTGCTAGCAGATTTCCCCCCCGCAGATGGCTATTTTTTTTTGCAAACTACTCAATACATCTTTTTTTAGCAATTCATTCTAAACATTTTAGAATGATCACTATACAATATACTTTTGTTTTACCTTAGCCCCACCAATAAATAAGATCAATAATATAAAATGTACACAACAGTATTAGCAATACATTCTCTGGTTCGCTGGCTGGTATTGGCAAGTTTACTTTTTGCCATTTTTCGTGCCTTTAACGGCTGGAGTTCAAAAAGAAGTTTCTCCAGGGTCGATAATTCCGTAAGACATTGGACGGCGACCATAGCACACATACAACTTATTTTCGGTCTTGTGCTTTACTTCATCAGCCCGATTGTCAATTATTTTTTGCACAATTTCAATGATGCAGTTCATCGGAGGGAAATCCGTTTTTTTGGAATGGAGCACAGCCTAATGATGGTAATAGCAATTGTTGTAATCACCATCGGATCGGCCAGGGCAAAACGCAAACTAACAGACCCCGAAAAGTTTAAAACAATGGCGCTATGGTTTAGCGCCGGGCTTTTGATCATACTTTCATCGGTTCCCTGGGCTTTTTCGCCATTAATCAGCCGACCATATTTCAGGCCATTTTAACTCCCTCCCCCATGAAAGTGCTGTAAACTAAGCGCCTCTGTTGATTTTCTTTTGTTGCCGATATTGGCATACAGATCCTGCTATAAACAAAATAAGTATAACCAGTAAGGTTTTACCAATCAAGGGGTCAGTAGGGCCCTTGGCTAGTGGCGCGCTTAGCGGAACACGAGTAAGCGTTTCGTTTACAGTAGGAATCATAGAAAGAAAAAAGCTGAACGAAAGGAAAAATTGTTCAAAATATCGTGCTTTATTATTCCCCGCTTTTCTGCGGTGAAGAACAAATGCGCCAATTACAAGAACCAATACGAGTAATGACAATACGTGCCCCGGATTGAATCCTCCATGTTTACTTAAGCCTAAAGCAGTTACAGATGTAATGATGGTCCCAACCAAGTATGTATTCCCACTTTTGCTTGCGAGGTTTATTTTTCCATACTTTACATAAGATGCTAATGCTGCGATGATGGCAATGATACCGATTACGGTATGAAAAATGCCTAAATTTGATAATCCCATTTTATTTTTTTTACAAGTTTCAGAAAAAGCAGAATGATTTTTTTTCACTTAAGTTAAAATGCTATGGAATGTAATTTACCTAAATTTGAATTGTTTTCCCAGCTAGGATTAATAGCAGTAAAACGCTTCATCTATTAATATGACAATCATGACTGAAAAAAACGAGATCATAGCAAAGCATCTGCGGGATTTCGCTGCGTTGACAGATAAAGACATCGAGGAGGGCCAGGCATTCTGGAAACCACGAAAAATCAATAAAGGCGATTTTTTTAATATGCAGAGTATGGTTTGCAGTGACCTTGGATTAGTGATAAAAGGGATTTTCCGCATTTATTACCATGACCCAAAAGCTAAAGCAGATAAAAACATTTTCTTTTTCTCCGAGAATCAGTTCGTTGTTTCTTTTAGAAGTTTTATATCGCAAAATCCCTGCTGGTATTTCATAGAAGCTATGGAAGATTCTGAAATTGTTTTTATTTCCTATAAAGATCTCAACAGCCTTTATGAATCCAATAACAACTGGCTGAAATTCGGCAGGCTGCTGGCAGAATTATTTTTTGCTTATGCACAGACACGCGCAGAAGAATTCATGTTTTTCTCACATGAAGAACGATACCTTAGATTATTGGAAGAACATCCGAATATCATTGAGCGGATTCCGGCATATCATATCTCATCTTTTTTGGGTATAACTAATCCTTCGTTGAGTAGGATCAGAAAACGACTAAAAATGTAAGTTCTAATAAGAACAGAAATATTAATTTGCAGGCATATTAATCACACTCAATTCATAAATTGAAGGCGGAGCCGTCGCTTTGAGTACTTTTAGTCTCAACTTGCTTGCATTATAACTCAATGGCAATCTAATTACTTTACAATCTCCCATAGGTTCGTCAGAAAGGTAAACGGTTCGCCATTGCCCATTTTGCATAATATCGATACTATACTGTTGTATACGTGATACTCTTATCTGAGAAAAGCCATCAGGTAATCTCTTTGTATCCTGATATTCAAATATGCTAATCTTATTAAACGACTCTGAGGGATTTAAATTCATTTCGACAGTAGCCAGCGTATCTTTAGCTGCCCAACGACTATTCATTTTCCCGTCGTTAATAGCATTACCTTCATATTGTCCGTTTTTATCATCCCAAACGCTATTTGCTATAACCGGCTTATTTATTGAAATGAATTTACCATTTTTAGGTAATTTATTCAATGATAGATTAAGCCTTTTACCCAGTCCAATTGCCGTATTAGCTACATATTCACGTATGCGTCCAGTTTGATCCGGAGGAACATTCATCACAAGACAATTGTCATTATCTGTACTCCAGTAAAACAATTCCTCTAGCTCATCTAGATCTCTGGTTGGTAGTGGCTCTGATTTTTCAAACCAATTCAATCGCTTACTGATACAAATGGTATGTTCAAAAGGCAGGTAATATGATTTCCCTTCGTGCAAGTATTGTTTCTTATCTGATTTGGCGACCAATTCCGGATCCCATAAACGGAAATCAGAAGGAAAATACTGAAAGAAATATTTGTTATCTTCAGTCATGTTGGCTGGAGGCGTATAGTTGCGTTGTCCTTCTTCATTTACAATGGTATGGTTAACACTCACCGCACAATTAGGATTGTATTTTTTTACCAAACTATAAACCTGATCAATACCCCAGTCCGACGGCTTTTTATCCCATCCTCCATCCAGCCACAACTCACCAATTGTTCCGTAATTAGTAAACAACTCTGTTAATTGGTTCAGCATGTAGTTAATGTATTTTTGGGGGTCTTTATCCTTATAGGAATGTTCTTTCCTGTCCCACAATGAATAGTAAACCGCAAACTGGATTCCATATTTCTTACACGCATCCGATACAGCTTTTACAACATCCATTTTTACCGGAGATGAAGCTACATCATAAGCGGTATATTTACTATCCCATAAACAGAATCCATCATGGTGCTTGGTAACCAGCAATACATAACGAAAGCCCGCCTTTTTTGCAGTTAACACCCACTGATCAGGATCAAGATCTGTGGGGTTATAACTCTCCAATGGCAAAGTTCCGTCAGACCATTCCGTATTGTTAAATGTATTAATACCAAAATGGATAAACATACCATAGCCTCTTTTAATCATAGCCTGCTGTGCCGAATTAGGTTTTGTAGCCGGAACTAATAATTGGGCAACACAGCAATTACATGCCACGGCCAATAGAAGTGTTGTAAATATTTGCTTTCTTATAAGTTTCATATTGTGTGAGTGATAACTGACGTAAAGGATAAGCTAAATTAAATGAGATTCACGCTATAAGAAATAGACTAAATGGTTAAGTTCATGAACTATCCGACGAAATTCTAACCATGTGATGATTAGCATCCATAAAATAGCCTACGCCCTTTTAGAGCGCAGGCTACACAGTTAATTTGTATCCCACCAAAGTGGTGTCAGCAATCGATATTTCTCAGAATTATCTCCAACATTATCCGGGTTACGGGTCTGTTCATTACTTTCGTAAACCATCCCTCTAATCCACTGTGCGGGGTTATTGGCATCAAATATTACAGTATTCAGGTTTAAAGGTCTAACCAGTGAAGGCCCGTATATGGCCTGACTAAAATCGGATCTGCGCATATCTACCCAGGTTTCAGGGTTTAAACACAATGAAATGTATTTCTGTCTCATAATATGACTTAAGCCTTGTGTCAGGTTCGCAAAATGCGCATTTAAGCCATCAGCAAGCTGTGCGGTCCAATAGGTATTAATTTCTGCACCTGTAACTCCAAGTTTCCGCATGTTAGATTTAACGCCTTCCTCATAGGCAGTTAATGCCCCCGGTATATCTCCCGATCTCAACCGAGCTTCCGACTCAATCAATTTCACTTCAGAGTAAGTGATGAAGGGGAAGGGTGAAGTTTGTTTGGTGTAAAAACCGCTGTTGCTAAAAAGCCCATAGTCATTCGCGTTCTTTTTTGTAGCATCACCATTCTGCCCATTAGCTAAAATACCTTGTCCCCCAACCAAGCCGCCTCCAGATCTTAGCCCCCTATATTGGCCGTCGGAAACGGCTGGCTGCATAATCTTGCTGATCCGTGGATCCTGAAGGCTGGTATTGGTAACAGGCAATGTCGTCAGCATATTCACAAAAAACTGGCTCCATGCAAAGTATCTTGGATTATAGGTATTGTCATTTGGTGTAGAGCCAACCGGCACGGTAAATCCACCCCAACTATACCATGGATTTTCATCAGTCGGCAGTGCACCAGCCAGATATGGAAATTCGGCATCCATTCCATCGGCATTAAAGGCATTTCCGCAGGCTTCAATAATCTTTGTAGAATTATAAAGCGCCCCTTTTTTAGAAAGATGGTTCAGGTAGCGGGCTTTCAAGGCCCAGGCAAAACGTTTCCATTTATCTACATTTCCCTGGTATATAATGTCACCCGCTGCAGAATTTAATGTAGTATTGTTTGTCGGATTATTAAACGCAACAATGGCTTCATCCAGTAATTTGTCTATCCGTTGATAAACGGTTTGCTGGTCCTGCATTTTAGGTGTCAACGAAAGCTGCGTCTTACCATTATAAAACTCGTCAATTACAATGGCACCATACTGATCGGCAAGGAGCCCAAAGTTCATCGCCAATAAAGTTTTTCCGGCACCAACAAAAGATGGACTCCCCTCTTCTTCTCCCAGATTGATCAGATCGATACAATTTGGCATCGTAAACACATACGTATTTTGCCAGGCAAAATAGCTTGCGGTAAAGCGCCAGGTCTCTGCATTCAGGTTGGTTCCTGTTAAAAGTTTGGTTACACCATACTGGGTTAAGCCGGCAATTTCCCTGCCTCCCCGCCACATTGCAGCGCCGTTAGAAGTGGTAATGGCACCAACTAACCTGTTTGCTGCTGTTACCTTGGTAGGGTTATTCGGATCTGTATTTACATCCAGAAATTTCTTACAGGAAGGGGCTATAATGGCAGCGACCAAAACCAGACAAACCAGCCCTTTTTTATATATCGTATTCATAATTAGTCCTCCTTATTACAATGTTAATTTTAAACCTAAATCAAACCCTCTGGTTGCCGGAACACCCAGATTATCAAAACCAAAAGAACCCGTCCCACCTACTCCGGCACCACTACCCGAAACTTCCGGATCAACACCAGAATAATCAGTGATCAATAACAGGTTCCGACCCGTTACGGTAAAGGAAAGTCCTTTGATTTTTAATTTACCCAAATACTTTGTGGGCATATTATAGCTCAGTGTAGCATACCTCAGTCTTACCCAGCTTCCATCTTCTACAAAATCGTATCCCTGGTTGGCGTAAATGGTCTGATAGTAATTCTGGTTTAAAGGAACTGCAATTGTATTCTGAGCACCGGTTGATTCAATAATTCCTTCAAACACCTTGGTTCCTCTATCCAGGGTTTTCAGACTCAGGCCTGATCTTACCAGGGCATTCTCTGTTGCATTGAATACCTGTCCGCCCGAACGGATGTCAACCATAAACGAGAACATAAAGTCCTTATAATTGAAAGTATTGGTTATTCCCATTGTAAAATCAGGATTTCTATCGCCAATATTAGCCAGGGCCGTCTGAACCTGTGGATAACCCGCATTGTTTAGCAACAACTGTCCCTGGGCATTTCGTTTCCAAATATTTCCATTTATGCCAAATAAACTACCGTCCAAAAAAGCAGCTCCCTGTGCTACGTTTGAAGCGGCCCAGGCATCAGAAAGTTCTATTCTGTCGATTTTTGCAGGTAAGGCCTTAACAACCGAGGTATTGTGTGCAAAGTTGACGTCTATTGACCATTTAAAATCATTACCGACTATTGGTCTTCCGTTCAGTATCACCTCTATCCCCTTATTTCGTATAGATCCTCCGTTCAGGGTTGCTAAAAAAGAGCCCGAAGATGGTGGTGTACGCAACTGCAAAATCTGGTTATCAGACTTGCTTGAATAATAGGTCACATCTATACCCAAACGGTTTTTAATGAACCTAAGGTCTGCCCCTACCTCAAAGGCACGTGTAAACTCAGGTACCAGTAGCGGGTTACCAAAAGCATTATTTGAGTTGATAATAAATCCTCGTGGATTAATGGTGAAATCGTTTGTTAGGGTAGCCAATAAGGTAGTGAGTGAATATGGCGGAGCATCCTTACCCACATTAGAATAAGCTGCCCTTATTTTACCATATGAAAAAACACGGTCATCAGATTTGGCTCCCATTTCTTTTAGCAGGTCGGTCAAAATCACTGCACCGCTTAACGAAGGGTAAAAGAACGATTGATCTTTTACAGGCAAAGTAGACGACCAGTCATTCCTTCCCTTAAAATTCACATAAGCGATCCCTTTCCAATCCACATTAAAATCTCCAAACCAGCTGAATATCCTTCTACGTCTCAAATCTTCTGAGGTGGTTCTATCAGAAGGTTTGGTGTTATTGATACTGGCAAAGGTAGGATCAATAAAATTAAGCGCACTGGAAGTAGAAGTCTGCAGAGCGCTGACTTCTATATTATTACCTACAGAAAGACTAACATTTATATCGGCTCCTATTTTCTTTTTGCCTGTCAAAATAGCTGTTGAGGTAGTGATCTGGTTATTGGCTACAGATTGCGCAATAGAACCTTTGATTACATTTGGCTCCAATGTTCCTGGCATTCTTACAGATTTAAAATTCTCTGTATAATAGTCAGTACCTATCCTATAGGTAAAGTTTAAAAAGCTAAATGGATTATAATCAAGGTTACCCTGTACAATTATTCTATTCACCTTACTGGTAAAAGGCTTATTGTCTATGGTCCAGTAAGGATTGTCTGTTCCTGTAGAGTTAATAATTTTCTGTGAGTCATCAGGATTAAGATAATCTTTCATATCTAGACTGCGGGGCCAGGAAAGCGCACCCATAATACCATTGAAGCTTCCCTGAGAAAGATACTTTCTGTCTGTGCGAATATAATTAGCACTTCCCCCCACAGTTAACTTTTCTCCAACTTTGGTATCTGCATTTATCCTGAACGATTTTTTCCCAAAAGTTGAATTATCAATAATCGATCCTTGTTCCAAAAAAGATCCGGAAGTGTAATAATGGGAATTATCTGTGCTGCCACTTACCGAAACATCATGTGTTTGTGCAAAGGCATTTTTAAAAATAGCCCCCAGGTTATCATAGATAGGCTCCCCTGAAGAAAATGCTGGGCCCCAGGATCCCAATGCTGTTGCATTGGCTGCGCCCTGCTCGCCTTGTTTAAACTGCGATTGAAGTTCAGGAAGTTTGTTGATGTGATCAAATGAAAAATTATTCTGATACACAATTCTGGCCGCCCCACCCGAGCCTTTTTTGGTGGTAATAACAATTGCTCCTGAAGCTGCCCTGATTCCATATAACGCTGCAGCTGCAGGTCCTTTCAAAACAGTGATGGTTTCAATATCTTCAGGATTGATATCTATTGCCCGGTTTGAGGCTGGAGCCACTGACGCCACCAAACCACCCTGAGAAACGGGAGTACTGTTATCTACCGGAATACCATCCAGAATAAACAAAGGCTGATTGCTGCCGCTCAGTGAACTTCCTCCCCTGATCATAATGTTGGCAGAGGAACCAGCAGCACCGCTGGAATTGGTGATCTGAACTCCTGCAACTTTTCCTTGTAATGCATTTACGATATTGGGCTGTTGGGAATCTACGATATCCTGGGCCTTAACATTTTGTGTAGAAAAGCCCAGTCCCCTCACTTCCTGTTTTACACCAAAGGCTGTAACCGCAACCTCATTTAAGATCCTACTGTCCTCCGCCAGCTTTACATTAATCACCTTGTTTCCTGTTACCTGAACCTCCTGGCTTATGGCACCAATAAAACTAAAGACCAGCACATCCCCCGTTTGGGCGCTGATGGAATAATTGCCCGATTCATCGGAGCTGGATCCACCGGACTTGTTTTTAATTTTTACTGAAACACCCGGCAATGGGCTGTTGTCGTTTGCCGAGGTGACTTTACCTGATACAGTTATCTGCTGGGCGGCGACATGCGTAATGCACAATCCTATACACAGAAATAACAAGAGTAGTTTTCTTTTCATAAAATGCCAATTTTAGTAAAATTTAAACTGTTAGCTAACGATTGTAATGGTTATTGGTTGGTTTCGTCTGACAGGAGCCCGCATAACACGCATTAACCTGCAGAGTAGTAATCTTTATAGTAAATATCGATAATAATTTCGACAAAAAACAGCAAGAAACAAACTATTTCGACCATCCTAGCACTCCATTCCTTCACAAAACCGCAAATACCTGCATTTTTTATAGCTATGAGTACTTTTTTTAGCTTTATTAACCTCGGTCTAGACAAATTCTTTCATAATATGGCTATGCCTGAGAAAATATCTGCCGAGTTGATCAAAGGAAATGGCTATCAGAGGTATTACAAGGTAATACCTCTGATAGCCATTTCCTAAATCCTGGGCGGATTATTGACCTTTTCCCAAAAAGATATCGAAAGAGCCGAGACAAGGTTACTAATACCCTTTCGCTCTTTTTAGCTTTACAAACATTTTTTTGTTAGAGCCATCTCTTCCCGTCTTGTATAAATTCCAATTATTAGCATCAACACTTTCCAAATGGAATGATTGCGCCGGATCTGACAGCTGATTTTTTACCCATATCGGAAAAGCATTGGCCGCTCTTGCATCTTCCCATGTCCTTATCGCTTTAAAAATGGCGTCTTTTTGAGGACAACTTTCAACATCCTTTTGATTTATTTTTAAACTGTATGTTGTACCAACTCCTACTGAAATGGCTTGTATATGCTCATATTCTTCAACTTTAGATTTGGCATTGATAGGGAAATTACCCCCCATTCCCACAGGAAAATAATTAGCATAAGTTACGTCACGAAGATCTTTTCCTTGACTGGTTGTGCTGCCCCATTCACGGGTTTCGGCATCGTACAAATTCTTTCCGCCACCAACATTCCAAATGCTTTGATAATGCCAGGATCCTTCAGATAAAGTAGCGCCTGTGAAACGGATATATGGAACATCCAATTGCTTTGCCTTTTCAAACATTTTTCCAAAGAAGCGTTTGGTCGAATAATAGCCGTGTCCATTATTAAACAAAAACTCTTGTCCATCGAAATCGTAATAAGCAAGACCATTGATTTTACAAATCTCAGCAAAGTGCTCCGCTATTTTGTCTTGCAATTGCATATTCGGGATAAGCCCGTCGTAACCATAATTAACCGTAACCTGAAGTTTATAAATGGTGTCTCTGTTCGCATGATTTGATGGCGTAGTCTTCCAGTATCCTCTCTTTACATTTAAAAGCCGGTAAGGTTTATCTTTAGAAACGCCCATATAGTGGATAAGTTCTTTTCCAATTTTTATCATATTTAAGTCTGCACAATGACCTTCCCAACTGGCAATCTCATTAAGATGTGTTGGATCGTCAACAAGAATGACCGTGTCAGTTGCGCTGATACTTTTTACCAGTAAGCGTTTTTGCTGATAACACAAACTATCGCTGGGGCTTGGACTGGCATCCATGGTACCTGGAGCTAAGGAATTAGTAATAGGAGTTCGGCCTATCGTAATACCATGTTTAGCGGCCATATCCGAAAATTCCTTGTGCGAAATATTCCCGTTTGTTAATTTGATAGGTTTTTTTTCAAAATTCCTTCCGTCAATATATCCATTGTTACCGCGATCGGCTTTCAGAAAGCCCTGATCATATAAACTGATTGTTTTAAAACCCAATCTTGATGTATAAGAGATAATGCTGTCATTTAAATTGCCACTGGTAAGGGCATCAGGAACAAAAGCTGCTGGATCTTTTATCCATTTTCCGTTAATCGTTGGATGAGGAAGCTTTTCCGCCAAAACAATTTCTTGAATCACATCCAACAAAGCTATGCTATCCGGACTTCCCCATAACGCTACAGATGATCCGATATAATCTACCGGCAAAGGTTGCACCTGTATATGGTTTGGTTTATTGGCAGCCATAAGCGGCATAAGTGAGAAATTAATTTCTCTTTCAAAAGACCTGTCTCTTGATTGATAAGCAATAGATATTTGGCCTTTTTTGTCTACCAAGGCTGCGTTACCGTACATAATTCTATACCAGGGTTCTTTGTGCGCGTAAAAAGCGACATCACTAATACCATCTCCACCTAATGTAAAAATCTGTCCTTCGTGAAGGTCTTTAGGTAAAGGAAAACGCTTCGCATCTGGTGAATGTATAATGTATTGAAAAGGAGCTGCATCACCAATGGTTTCAGCCAGACCGCTTATGGTCTTGTCATTTAAGGCAAGCATACCTATTGCATAGTTAACCGTTTTACTGGTATCGCGTGCTACACCGATAATTTCACCCATTAAATTGGTAATATTGGTATGGTAATTTCCCCACTGGATCACATCAATACCATTACGCGGTGAGAGTGATTGCAGCGTAAGTTTCAAATATTTCTTTTTAGGTAGGATAGTAATTTTGGCCACAGAACCATTCGGATATTTAAGTACCATTGTCTGACCGCCCTGAGTGTAGGTTGCACTGGTCGGCTGGTAGTAAACATTCTTTTTACTATCATATAAACTCATCACCGGCGAGGGCTTATTCGTAGGACTAAATTCGCGATTGGGCTTAACAGTGATATTTTTCATGCTGGTAATCCAACCTTTGTTGTTGATCTGGATCTTAAAATAGTCGCTGCTAAAATTGTGCTGTGCAAAAATCGATATCGGAGTTGTTGTCACAGAAAAAGCGATTGCAATTTTAATGAAGCTAAGTTTCATAATGGATTGGTTATTTCAGTTGTGTGTTATAATATCTAAAATCTACTATTTTGACTAAAGTTGATTGATTATTTGGATAAAATATAAAATCATGGCCGAAATTTCTTCGGACCATGATTGGAGCACTAATCTCCATTTTTAAGTGGATTAACTATGAGAAATTATTGCAAAGGATCGAAGGAACCGCCCCATTCTTTGTTTTGCGGCAATTGATCAGGCTCAATAGAGATCTGCGCGGGATTTAAAGAGTTAAACCAGTGATTTAAACTCAGCTTATAAGTCTGATTAGACGATGCTGTTTTATCCAGGCTTTCTACAATGACCATAAAAAATTTAGACCTCACAGAAGCAGTCATGATATTATCTGTGTTGCCAGGCAATGCTTGACCTTTATTTAGCATTAGGAATAAACCCCGTCTAGTAGATTGAGCGTTCAGGATATCATAGCGTTTCCATCTTCTTAAATCACTAAACCTAAATCCTTCAAACGCAAGCTCTACCTGACGCTCATTCATGATCGTAGTACGGATATCTGCCTGCCCAGTCGCTGTGATACCGTATTTCTGAGCTCCACCAGGAGCGATGCCAGCACGTCGGCGAATAGCATACAAAGCAGTTAATGCCTCGTTAGTACGACCTGTTTCATTTGCACATTCAGCAAGATTTAAGAGTAGTTCTGCATAGCGCATTGGTGAAAACCAACTTTTAGCACCAGCAGCCACACCCACTAAGGCATTTCTATCTAAAAGAGTATCTAAACCTTTACGCTGAAAAAATCCTGACACCCCATTTTCGTCGCCATTTTGGACAAGTGGAGAAATACCGGAGAATAAAGAATTGTCTCTTGCCGGAACAACTGTACTTGGCGTCGCTGTTGCCTTCCATGTCCAGGCCTGCCAGTAAGAATGTGATCTTGGGCTTGTCATGCCAATCGTATTTACATCGGGTGTAGGGTATACTGTACCACCACACCAAATAGTTCCGTAAAAACGATCGTCACGGTTGGTGTAAAAGTCGGTTAAAAACTGTTGGTTATAAGCTGCATTAGACATTTGGTTTTTATCAAACTGCATAGGGCTGCCATCACGTTTTGGATAAGCAATCAATAGTGGCAATATTGGCTGATCCGTATTGGTATCTCCATTTGTAAATGGAAGTGGTCTAATGGAGTTAAAGTTCATGTAACTGTCCGGGTAGTAGTACTGCCTGGTCATAATTTGCTCTTTATTCTTCGAATACCAAATTAATTTATAGTTTTCAAACAGGCCAAAACCTGCAGCATCTGCAGCATCTACTGCAGCTTTAGCCGCATTATAAGCATTTGTCCATCTATTCTGATCGTTTGTCGGATTAAATAATGGGCTTGCATACCATAAAAGCACCCTGGCTTTAAAACCAAGTGCGGCGGCACGGTTAATCCTGCCGTAGTCGGCCCCGCTATAGTTGGGTGGCAAAACGGGAGCAGCTTCATCCAGATCTTTAATGATTTGTGCAACACATTCCGACGTTTTGCTGCGTGCTACTTTTAAGGAATTTGGATCGTTACCATTCTGGGTATGCAAGATCAATGGTACGCCTCCAACTGAACTGACCATTCCCCAATAAGTCCAGGCACGCCAAAATTTGGCCTCACCTATTAGCCTATTTTTGGTACTTAGACTTAACACCGATTCCGATACATTTGCCAATTGATCCATAAAGTAATTGGTTTTGTCGATATAAGTATAATCCAGATTAGTGAAATTTACTGCCACATCGACTATACCCTGTTGGAAATTACCTAGGTTCCCCCCCGATGCGTTGATTCCCTCGTCAGCGTTCGCTCCACTCCCAAGGGGCCATCTAGGCATAAGTCCACCGTACACATCGTTCAAATAAGCCTTAATTAACACAGAATCAGTCCATACATTCTGTGGATTTATGGCACCTGTGTTTTCATAGTCCAATCCTTTTTTACAAGACGAGCCGAATACAATTAGGGCCACATAAAGGATAAATTTACTTTTATTTTGATATTTCATTTTGATTTCCTTTTAATGTTAAAATTTAGAACGTTACACTAACACCGGCATTGAATGATTTAACAATAGGGAACGCCGTGCCGCCATTCATTTCCGGATCATAGAATTTTTTATTGAATTTACTGATCACAAAAAGGTTAGATCCTGATACGTAAAAACGAACATTGCTTAAATATTTCTTGTATAATTTGTGCGGAACATTATAGGCAACATTCAAAAACTTTAGGCGTAGAAAACTTGCATCCGCCAGCCAAAAATTACTTCCACTGGTATTAACCGATCTTACATCATCATTTGCGCTGTAGCGAAAAGGTAGCCAGGCATTAGGATTTTCCTCGCTCCATGATTCATCAGACCACGGACGCCACATTCTGTTCCATTCTACTCCTCCTGACAAATCCCGGAAAGATTTTTTGTAACCAAATGAGCCATTAAAATTAGCCGTCACGCTTAACCCTTTCCATTCTGCATTTAGGTTTAAGCCCAAGACTTTAGCGTTATTGCTTTTATTTAATATTGTAATGTCATTATCATTGATCGTATTGTCTCCATTGAAGTCCTTATAGGCAAACTGACCAGGTTTGGGTACATTTCCATTGAAATTATACCCCGGATGAGCCGCTAGTAAAGCATCGACATCAGCTTGTGATCTAAGCAAATGATCAACAGTATAACCCGTAATCATATTGGCAGAACGACCACCTCCTATAATATTTTGATAATCATAGGTGATGTTCTGATCCCTTAGGACATACCAGGAATTACCGTAGGTGGCATTTAGACCTACATCGTACTTAAATTCGCCAACGTTATTGGTGTAGTTCAAACTTAGATCAATACCATTTGCTTTCATTTTTCCATAATTTACTGATGGTAGAGGGCGGCTAAAAGTTGGCGGTGTACTTTGAATCCTTGTACTTAAAATATCATAGGTAAGGGTATGCCAGTATTCAGCAGTAGCAGTGAAGTGTTTTAAGAAACTGATATCGACACCCAAATTCTTGTTCAGGTATTTTTCCCAGGTAATATTAAGATTTGGAAATACATTGTATCGTATACCGGGATTAAGCGAAGGGGACTCACCAAGAATGGCATTGTTCCCTGCAACGTAATTATCTTCATACTGCCAGCGCTTCGCATTTGAATCATCTTTGGCACCATTTGGATCTATCCCCACAAAGTCATTCCCGGTCAGCCCAACTGAAGCTCTTAATTTTAATGACTCTACTCCTTTTACGTTGCTAAAGAAATTTTCTTTCGAAATGATCCAGGCTGCAGAAGCTGAAGGGAAAAACCCCCAACGTTTATCTTCTGGAAAATTTACCGAACCATCGTAACGATAAGTAAATGTAGCGACATACTTATCAGCATAATCATAGGCAAATTGTCCAATATACGATTTACGACCCGTTGTAGGCAGGAAACCATAAGTATTACTAATCCCCTTTGTAGGTGTACCATTTACAACACCTGCCCCTCCGGTAGATGCCCACCATTGATCAGTCATATAAATAGGAAAACCGTTGATGACGGCATCTATACCATCGTAACTCCTTTCCTGACGCTCATACACCAATGCCGCATTTACGTGATGTTCACCAAAATTCCTTTCAAAATTCACCTGAAGGTTCAATTGTGCCTCCTGATTCCAGGCCGACAGTTTTTCTAAACTAGGCGAATGCGCAGTAAGACGCTGCCCTACAATGGTATTCAAATCCCAGATAACAGGCTCAATCTGTTTCAATTGATAATACGTGAAAGGATGTGTATATATTTTTTGATTGCTGTTGTTAAAAGTTTTTATGTAACCCACTTTAGCGCTTAAACCCTGCAAGAAGGGTGCTTTGTAAGTTAAATTTAAATTAACCACAGATTTAATGGCTTCTGAATTGCTATATCCTGCTAGCCCATCCGCTTCACCCGATTTATTGGAAATCCAAAAATAATCTACAGGTAAACCACTCGCAGTAAACGAAGGCATGTAAGGTTGCCATAATAGGAGCTTAGGATACATATCTCCCGACCAATCTCCCTGAGGCGAATTAAATTTATTATTGTTTAAGCTAAGACCAGCAAAAACGGTTACATCTTTGGTAAGGCTAGCTGTTATATTTGCCCTAACATTATATTTTTTTTCGTTGGTATTCTTAATGAAAGTTTCTTGATTTACATAAGAAGCTCCAACAAAATATTGAAGTTTATCTGTGCCTCCGGATGCACTTAAATTATGTGTAGTAATAGAAGGGTTCACATAAACATCTTTTAATAGATCAAAACCATATCCCTTGCCTCCACCAAAATCTGTATCTTTAAAATACGCTTTTGCAGTCTCAGTCCAGGGAGTATTTGCCGGTCCGCCAGCTTCACCCCAAATTCTGTTTTGAATAACTCCCCATTCCATAATATCTGTTAGCTCCATGTTTTTTCCCCGAACATCTCGCCCAGTATTCACGGAGTAATTAACAGTTGCTTTACCTGCTTTACCACGTTTGGTGGTAACCAATACAACACCCGCTCCGGCACGGGCACCATAAGCAGCAGTAGTAGCTGCATCTTTTAAAATAGTTACTTCTTCAACGTCATTAGGGCTTAAGTTGTTGAATTCCGCAGCGTCGCTAGTAACTTTTCCGTCAATTACATATAAAGTCGGAGCGGCATTCCATGAACTTGGTGTTCTTATATTAATAGCCGGCTGCGCCCCAGGTTTACCACTAGGTGTAGAAATATATAATCCGGCCATTCTGCCTACCAATAAGTTACCGACTGATGTAGTGGGGATTTCAGTGTCTCGTTCTGTAAATTTAACAGAAGCTACTGAACCGCTCAAAAGCGTTTTCTTTTGCTTTGAATAACCGACGATTACCGTTTCCTGCAACCCAATAGTGGTAGAAGTCATTTCTACTACCATTCCTTGCTGAGGTGCAACAGTTACAGCCTGATAGCCGGTCATAGTAATTTTCAGCATCGCCCCACTAGGCACGACAATTACGAATTTACCAGCCAAATCAGCTTGTACTGAGGATGTGGCAAACTTAGTATCATTAGTATGTGTCTGTATAATTCCAATTGTGGCACCTGCCAAAGGGAGTTTTCCTTCTGAATCTACTACCGTCCCCGATATTTTTTCTTGCGCGAAAACATAATGGCATTGTAGCAACATGAAGACAATTCCTAGCACCCGCAAGTGCATTTGTAATACCTGTTTCATAATTTAAATTATTTGGTTGTTGGTTTAGTTGTTAGATTGTTTCTACCCATAAAAAACAATCGATTGCTTATAGGGTAAAGCTCTGAACAATAATCAGCTACAACTACCGTTAATTTGATCGTTTATAATGTTTTTTTTGCACGGAAAATTTATTCCCAATTCAGAATACCCTATATTTAGGAGCTCAAACTATTTTATTAGCTTTAGGAAAATCAACCAAATAACTCACTGAAATGCAGTATATCTACGAGAATTTTACCTTTCCCCCTGATCAATCATTTACTGTGCGATCAGAAATTCTGGAAATAAAAAAGTACACGTCATTAAAGTCTCACATTAATTTTGAGATCGCTTTAATAGAAAATTGCTGCGGAAAACGCTTTGTAGGTGACCATATTGAAGATTTTAGGGGCACAGAACTAGTGCTTTTGGGAAGTTACTTACCGCATTGCTGGCAATATTATAATACTCTAGACGAAAAGGTACAACCACAAGCAGTTGTTGTGCACTTTTTCCCTGATTTTTTAGGAAAAGATTTATTAGCTAAACCAGAAGCTGCTCACCTAAACCATCTCTTCGAAAACGCGGCAAAAGGTCTTATATTTTCTGGAGCTACGGTAACGAGATCAAAAATGATTCTGAACCAAATGTTATTTGAAACGGGGTTGTCGCGAGCTGCATTAATGCTCCAGCTTTTAGATGTTTTATCTCTCTCTAGCTCATGTAGAACGCTATCATCCCCTTCTTTTAACATCATTGAAAGTTCAACTGAAGCAAATAAAATCAACCGTGTTTTTGATTATATATTCAATAATTTCAAAGAAGATATTTCTTTACAGGATGTTGCTTCAATTATTCCCATGTCTACAGCCGCTTTCTGCAGATTTTTTAAGCTTAAAACCAACAGGACTTTAGTTGAATTTATTAAAGAAATAAGGGTTGGGCACGCAGCTAAGCTGCTAATGGAAGGCAACCACAATGTAACAGAAACCTGCTACATAAGTGGTTACAACAATATCTCTAATTTCAATAAGCACTTTAAAGAAGTAAAGGGCCTATCGCCAAGAGACTTTATTAAGCGATATAAAATTACTGCTTAAACTTGTAAAAAGGAATTACCTCAACCCATTTCTGTCCTTCAACAGTACCATTAACACCTTTTTGATAAGTATTCATTAATTTATTCCATTCTGCACAGCGAGGGCTATAAGATTCTGCTAGCCTCCCCATTACATTCAAGTCGGCACCTTTAGGCACGATAATCACCATAACAATAAGGTCGTTGAAACGGTAAAGTGTAATACTTTTATAGCCTGCCTTTTTAAACCCGGCTTCTACCTCGGGCCAAATTTGCTTATGGTATGCTAAATACTCATTCAGTTTTTTATTGTTATCCACGGTATTTACGACAAATACCTTTTCTACAAGTTCAGGTTCTTTATAATCAGAGTTAGCAGGCTTACACATTATAAAAAAACAGGCAAAAATTACTGGTGCTAACTGTAGGAATATTTTTTTCATCGAAATATTAGTTAAAAAGTAAATAAATTAAAACCATTACAGATGCCAATCCTAACCAAACCAACCAAATAGGCTTGGAATTATAGGTTTCTTCTACCGGTTTATTTTTTGACTCAAGAAGTGAAGGTATTATCGGGTTTGTTGCAGATTTTGAAACTAATGTTACTGCTATAATAACAACACTTAACGCTACGAACAGGTAAAATGAAAGCAAAAGGAAATGTGGCCAATAGCCTTTATAAGGATAGTTTAGTACATGACATGCCCCAAGTATTAAGCACACCAGTCCACCACCATAAAGAACTATCTCTACTGAAATGCTATTCACACGTTTCCACATAATGCCTGCCAGAAATACTACAGACAGTGGTGGAGCAAGTATAGAAACCAGGCCCTGACTTAATTCAAAAAAGTTTTTCCCTGAATAAGAAAAAACCATGGCGATACCTACACCTACTATTGCAGCAATAATAGTAATCCACTTTCCCATCTTTATCTGTTGTTTCTGATTAAGTACTTTAACCTGCGAAATAACATCCAATGTAAACACGGTACAAAAAGAATTTAAACTGGAAGATACTGTATCAATCAATGATGCTATTAATGCTGCAATGCTTAGGCCTAATAAACCATGAGGCATTAATTCTTTAATCATAGTAATGTAGGCATTATCGGCCTGGGCTGTATCTCTAAATAGAACATAACACATAATGCCAGGAAGAATAAATATTAAAGGCATTATGATTTTAAGCACACCAACAAACAACGCACCATATTGTCCTTCCTTCAAATTATCTGCTGCAAGCACTTTCTGTACAATCGTTTGATCCGCACACCAGTAATAAATTGCCACAACCGGATACCCCAAAACAATAGCTATCCAGGAGTATTCCCGGTTTGATGCGGGCAGAAATAACTTCCAATAAGAATCCGGCGTTTGGCTAACCAACATGTCTATGCCCCCAATTTTTTGAAAGCCCAAAAAAGTAAGTATTATAGAAGAAACTATAATAATAATGGATTGAAAAACACCGGTTCGAACTACCGCTTTTAATCCGCCAATGGCTGTAAAACTGGTTGCAATTAAAGCAATTATAATGAGGGCCATAAATAAGGAGCAACCAAATATCCCAGAAATTAAAAGTCCTCCAGCATACAAAGCACTCCCCAACCATACCACCAATATTGAAATCAGACTGTAGATAACCAGAAAATTGTAGGATCGCTTACCAAAACGGATCAGTAAAAATTGGGGGATAGTACTTATTTTGGCTTTTAAGTAATATGGCAAAAAAACCATCCCTAATAGCATTAAAAATATCCATGCCAGCAATTCGAAATTACTACCAACAATACCATGCGAAAAGCCAACTCCTGCAAAACCAATTAACATCATAGGGCCGGCATTGGCACTAAACATGGAAAAACCAATTTGCCACCACTTCAATGTTCTTCCACCCAAAAATATATCTTCCTGATTTTTGGCCTTTTTACCAGAGCGAAAACCAATACAAAATAAAGCAAGAGCATATAGCCCTAAAATTATATAATCGATGTAATTGAATGATAAACTCAAAGTTGGTCCCTTAGCTACATAGAAACAACAGGGTTATATATTGAAACATTTTGTTTTTCCCATAACCGCTCTTGTACTATCTTATTTTCTTTATAACAATAATCCCAATCAATTCTTACTGGCAGCCCCTCTATTTCGGACAAGTAAAATCTACCGTTTTCCCATACTGGTCTGACTAAAAAATATTTTTCTAACCCATACATCAGCGGATACAAGTACTCAATCATGCTATCCCTATTTGCGGAAGTCATGAGAAACGCTGAATATAGGGAATATCCACCAGAAGAGAATTGCAAATTTTTATTTTCGCAAAGGTCTCTTATTTCCATCCACTCTTTCATTCCACCTAATTGTGTTGGAACAGGCTGTAAGTGTCCAACTCCGGAATCAACAAGGGTTGGGAAGATCTTTGATGTCCGCTCGGATTCTCCATAAGCTACAGTAACTGATAATTTTTTACAAAGTAGTTCAATTTGATCATAAGCAGCTGAATGTATAGGCTCTTCTAACCAACATAAATTTTCTTCTCCAATGGCATCAACAAATTTAAACACATCATTACAGTTCCAAATCTGATTTACATCCGCTGCGATCTTCATTTTATTACCGGCCAAACTCTTTACAAATTTCACTCTTTCAATATCCTCATTTATTTTTGTTCCAAAGTCTTTTCCAATCTTCATTTTGTAGCAGTCAACACCTTTATTCATCAAAAAACTCACTTCGGTTTCCAGTTCCTGGAGTGTATAATTGGTTCCTCCTCCGCTACCATACATTTTCACGTCATTTTGAATACTGCCAATATATCTATACAATGGAACTTTTCTACGCCTTGCGGCTAAATCGTACAAAGCCATATCTACCTGGCCCAATATTGCACCTGCCGCACCTTTAAATCCTTCATTTCTAATAGACCAATATAATTTAGGATAAAACACTTTATAGGGAACCGATCGGCTATGAAAAAGTATTGGAAAAATACAGGATTCCAGAATGTTCATATAGCTGTTATAAACCGGGGCTTCTCCCAAATTCCCCTCCTCATCCTCTATAGTTATAATTGATATCCCGAAATTAGGGAAAGGCCCCATAGTAGCATCCTGAAAAGGAATTACCGCAGCAACCTGCTCTAGAACTCTTATCCTAATTCTTTTTATATTAAAAATCTCATTATCTATGTCGTACATCTATTGTCGATTAAGCGTTAGTAGTATCTCATCATAAATTTCCGTAGGCAATTCACCCAATTTCATTGCATCAAGGGTATCCCTTAATTGCATCCTGTCTGCAGCGCCAATTACAATTTTAAACTCAGCTGGAATGGTTAAAAGAAATCGATGCGCAAGCTCCTGTAATGAAAGGTTATATTTATCTGCTATTGAATTAACTCTTTTTGCCTGCTCAATATTTTTTACCCCGAGCCAGTTGGGAGGAGAGGTTGTGAATTCAGAAAAACTACTACCCAACAATCCCATGTTTAAAGGACTGGCCGCGTAATATTTTCTGCTATTCTCTCTGCAAAAAGGGATAGCACTGTTCAAAGCATCAATACAACAAGCATTAAGCCTGTTATATTCCATAATCACATCGAATTGGTTAGATTTAAAATAGGGTTCAAACCATTCGGGTGCGTTACCCCCCAAACCAATTCTTTTTGCATAGCCTTGATGCATAAAGAATTCCATCTGCTTCAAAACCTGTTCTATATCCGATGGAGGAATTGCAGCAGGGTCATGTAAAAACAGAATGTCTATAATCGGAATGTTTAATGATTTTAAGCTGTTTTCCACACTCCTTTTCATGCCATCGACGGTGTAATCATAGTGTGCTTCATCAACCCTATAACCTTTTAAGCGACCGACTTTTGTACTAATCAACGGTCTTTTGCCAGTCCATTGATTTAAAGCTTTTCCTACAAGTTCTTCCGCATCTCCGTAGGCAGGAGCAGTGTCTATAGCCGCTATTCGGTATTTAAGGGCATTCAGAATTGTCAATATTGATTCCTGAACATCAATCTCCCTCCATATCCCGCCAAGTCCGGCAGTACCCAGAACCAATTTATTTATCTCCTTCATAATTATAGCATTGTTATGCCCTTAGCAGGGTTAACTTTAATCTTTATAGTCTCGCCAGTTCTAACCTTAACTTTAGGCCATCTTAAAAATGCCGTATAACTTAAGGGTTTTATGGCCTGTTTTTCAGTTTCGGCCATTATCGACACATTTGCATCGTATTCTGTTTCATTTTTGAGTTGAACGGTAATCCCTGATTTATCAACTGATAATACCTGAGCTTTAACATGATCAAAAACGTATAATTTTTTATGATTCATATTAAGATAAATGCCAGGGATTTCCAAAGCCATCAGCACCCCATTTGTTTCTGTCCACGAGTTACGCGTGTTTATAAAATTACCAATACTTCCTTTCCCTTCAGCATCACTTAGCTGAATTCTTTCCATTGAAGAACCAATCAGGTTATTGGTTGTTAAATGGCCCGGCATATTTACTGCTTCGGCATGTGCATGCTGAATATCTCTGATCAAATCTGCATAGAGCGGATTACCTGTAGCCCTGAACAGCTTAAAGATATAATCTCCTGAAGCCGTGCAAATGCCGGGAGCCGCATGCTTATTTTGAATACTGGCCCAAATAGCGCCGGCCATATTGCTCTTAAGCTTTCCTATTTCACTATTTGGAGGAAAAACAGGGTCATAAGAAAACGTCCACGTAGCACCTAATGCAGCTTGAACTTCTGCCCTATTTAACCATTCTTTTTTTCCGGTGTAATAATACAAAGCCATTAATGACTCTAAGAACCCAAATGCGGATTCAGAATCAGCATCTTGAGATATATCTCCACAATGACCTCCTGTTAAACCTTGCTTTTCAACATCCCGCTGATAATAAAATTTAGCTGCATCCTGAGCCACCTTCATCCATTCCTTATTGCGAAAATAATCGGATGCCATTGCTAAGCCTGCCGGAACAATAGCTCCAGCCGTTGAATTAAATACAGCAATCTCGCCCATTTCAGGAACAACGTACTGACCAAATTCTCCATCTTTATTCCAGGTATTTGCAAAGGCAGCAGCGAGCTTTTTAGCTGCATTTTCCCATTCTGGCTTAACACTTTTTCCATAGCCCTGAGCTTTTAACAGTTGCATATGTTTTATGAGCCAAAGCAACGCATCAGCATTTTTCCTTACCATTGCCTGAATTGGTTTAAAATCAGGAGACATCTTTTCTGGGATAATTTCGCCACCAGCTGTAATTCCCCCATAAAAATATCCGCTTTTTCCTTGTAATTTATTTACCACAAAATCCAATTCGGCAATAACCCTTTCTCTCTCCTTTTTATCATTAAGGGCTAACATTGGATAGGTATTCATCATTCCGCTAACCCATCCAAGCTGAAAAGTCTTATTGTTTTCAGGTCTATAAAATGATCCTGCAGGAACATCAACAAAGTTCCCTCTACATATATTTGTAGCTGCTTCAAACAATTTACTCATAGGTATTATATTACGAGGGTGGTTTAAACCTGAAAGCGCTTTGCGTACCTGCATAAACTTCTTTAAAAGGTCTGGAATACTTGCAGCATTAAAAACGTATAATTTGAAGTTTAATGTTATCTCATCACCAGGATTCCAATCGGGTGCTTTGTCACCACTTATGTGAAAATCACCAAAGCCGGTTGCCATTTTACGAACTGCAGGTGCAGAAATACTGAAAGAACAGCTGTCTTTTGCAGCATTTTCCGTAATGGTTAATCCGCTGCTACCCAATCTGGTCATTTGTTCAGTAAGTACAATAAATCCTTTTTGTTCCGTTTTTGAGAAAAAACACAGCGCGGGCGTAGCCACATTTCCTGTTGTCAACTCTACAAATGAGGCTTTATTTGATTCAATTGAAAGTCGGGGATTGTTAGAAATAGTAAGTGGCACGGAAGGGTTATAGTACATATCCTTTGGATATTGTGGACTATAACTGTTTCCAATTGCTCTGTATCGGTTTCCATTGTAAACAGAAGCAGGTACTAACACATAGTTTTCTGGATTCCATTTACTAAAATCAAAGGAAACTGAAACTGCTGATGATTTAGCAATACCACTGTTTAAGCGAAATGACGTAGAAACATCCATAACTTCGGGATGCTTCGAAACTGAACTTGCTTTAAATTGCATACTCCAGTTACCTGTTTTTGTCCGCAATAACTCTTTGCTAAATGGATGTTCGGATATTAAGTCTGTCCCATCAAATTCCTTTACCGACAATCTTAATGAACCGTTTATACCTCTTAATAATTCATTAAGGGATTGAACTGGTTCTTGTGCTAATGAAACCATTCCACTGCTTAAACAAAGAAAACCAATCAACGTCATCCCTAAATTCTTCATTCCCATAGTCTATTATACTAGTTTAGCGTAAAGATTAAACTATAGCTGGCTTAATACCACCGATAATTTGACTATTAGTAATGTTTTTTTTGCATGAACATTTTCTATTAAAAATAGCGAGCCGACAGCGATCTTACTTACTTTCCAGACTCTTCATAAAAACAATGATATCCTCTTTTTCTTTTTCAGTGAGATGCAGGCTTTCTTCGGAAAGCGTTTGATTAGAAAGATGCATTCCTAAGCCTGCACCTCCCCCATTGTTATAAAATTCCATTACCTCATCTAAAGTCTTATATGCTCCATTGTGCATATAAGGCGCAGTTTTATTGATATTCCGAATAGTGGGAACTTTAAAAGCATTTTTATAAGAATCAACACCAATCACGCTATAATAACCCAGATCCGAGTCCAGCGTCGAATCCGCCGCAGACACAGGAACGCCCAGCACTTCCGTTTCGCTCTCCACGTATTTTGGGGGAGTAGCCCCATTAAATAAAGGAGCGAAATGACAGGTGGCACATTTTGCTTTTCCCATAAATAAATTAAAGCCTTTCAATTCCTGGTTTGACAAGGCGCCTCTGTTACCACGCATATATTCATCAAACCGGCTATTGAGTTTTGTTAAGCTGCGAATATAGCAAGCAAGGGCATTTGTCACTTGGTCTGAACTGATTCCTTTTCCGGTCTTTTCAGAAAAAGCCGTTGCGAATAACGACTGATATGATTTATCTGCAGAAACATATTTTATGATCACATCCATTGAGCCATCCATCTCCTGTTTACTACTGACTACATCACGCACCTGATCCTCCAACGTTAACGCCCTCATATCATAGAAATAATTTGATTGTAAAGCCGCGTTGAGTAATGTGGGTACATTCCTTGTCAGCAGTTTTGAAGGAACATGAACATCTGTATGCTTAGCCAATCCGTCTGTAAATGCTAAATCGGGATTATGGCATGAGGCACAGCTTCTTGTGCCGGTACCGGATAACAATGGATCATAAAAAAGTTTTTCCCCTAACCCCACTTTAGCATCGGTTATACCGTATTCAGGGCCTGGTGAAAATGCCTCTACATTAAATGCATCCGAATCAAATAATGTACTCACCTCCTGCCTAAGCATTCGGTTATATTTAATTTTATCGCCCGATAAATTCTGCTCCAACTGTGCTATCCCGGAGCTGATCTCATTCCCGAAACTTGTAATAAATGTTGCTCTGTCGAAGGAATCAAAATCAGGGTTATGATTAAGATATTCAATTGAGGCACTCAGATCCTGCAGTAAAGTCGTTTTTTCCTTTTTACTGGTATAGAGAGAAAGGATACCCCGTAGGCTTTTTAAGGATTCGGACGATTCTTTCATACTGTTCAAAGAAAGGAAATTGTCAAATCCGGTAATTCCCAAAGTGATTATCCTGAATACCTCTAACTTGGCAGCATCTAATATTCGCCAATCCGCAAACTGATGATCAGCGAAATAAGAAATCAGATAGTCCGTACTTGTGATTAAATGTTTGACTTCGCTGATCAACTCTTTTTTTCCGGCTGTATCATACTTCGGATAGATAAATTGCTCTATCACCTGGAGCCCCATTGGATCAATAGCACGGGCTAAAGAAGGCTCTAGTAAATCCGCATTTTCGATCTCTTGTACTGGGGGGCCATTTAACCTCTTAGTTAAGTCGGCAGTAAAATACTCTGCCGCCCATTCAAATTTTTTGAATAGCAGCCTTGATTTTAAAAAGGCTTGCTGAACGCTGCGTCCGTCAACCTTTTCTTTACTGACCTCAAAAAACAAGGTATCTTTTACATACTCCTGGAAGGATATAATCTGACTTAAAACTTCTTTTTGGATTTTTCGTTCACGCAGACTGGCTGGTATTTGTTCTGTTTTATTCGAATTAACGGAGGTAAAGCTTACAATAAATAGCCCTGTAAACAGAATTGCTACTATTCCAATCTTCTTATACATAACATATCCCTCCTCCTGATTAACAGTAACTTATTTAAACACCAGCGCATTCCTGAACGGGTTCGCATTTTTATCCCTTTCGGCCAATGGCTCTATTCCCCATCTATGCTCTATAAAAGAAAGAATGCTTACTGTCTCATACTGCGTGTGATCTACAACGCCCTTTTTGGCAAATGGCCCTATAATAATTGCAGGAATACGGCTACCAGGGCCCCATCGATCGATAACCGGTGGGGTTACATGATCAAAAAAACCACCAAACTCATCATAGGTCAGAATAACCAATGCATCCTTTGCATTTGGTCCCTCCAATACCGCATTAATCAGGTTAACTGCCAGTTGTTCTGAAGAATATACCGCAGAACCTCCCGGATGTTCATCATTTCCCCCGCCTGGTTTCACAAAGGAAACACTTGGAAGGGCACCTTCTTTCGCTGCCTCAATGAAATCATTTTGGTCTTTCATATGTTTTCGGCCTTCTGTACCCTCTTCATATTGGGCAAAATATAGGAATGGTTCATGATTATAGGCAAAATTATTCTTCTTTCCTGCTACTGCATCGTCCCATCCCTCAGAATACCATGCCCATGATATATTTTTTTCGCTCAGTTTATCACCAATAGTCGGCATCGTCTGAGATGGCAGTAATTTGGAAGTATCTGATTTGGGCGGGTAAGGCTTGTTTCGTGAAAGGACATGATTCACAACATATCCATCCGGAGTAACTATCCCATCCTCTATCATTTTGCCGTCAGCATCAACTTTTGCGATCATTGATTTAGGGGCATCCGGCCAAACCGGCACAGCCGCAGAAATCATATAAACGTGGTTAAAATAAGAGCCGCCATAAACACTCTGAAAAAAATTATCACACAGTGTATATTTTTGAGCTATCGGATAAAGGGGTAATTTTTCCGTGTTATAATAACCCATCGCCAGTCCTTTGGAGTCATTATATACCGCGAACTTATCCATCTTTCCTCCGTTAATTTGCAACTGATTGTGAAAAAAACGGTGAGTAACATCAGGCGTTGTCTTGTCAGACGGAACGTATTGGTCTATATTAAATAACTGATTTGGCAGATTGGTTGGGAAAGAGTTGTTTCTCGGAATCTCAGGAAGGTACTTATAAGGTTTTCCATCTTTGTCAACCTGTACAAAATTTCCTCTTTTGGCATTTTCAATACCATTTGCACCTTTGAATTCACCGTAAAGATTATCGAAACTATGGTTTTCCATATAAATAACCACCACGTGCTTAATCTGCTTGATGCCATTGTCAAATGAGGTTTCCTGATGTTTCGCTTTTCTGCTGATCCCGCAACTACTGATCATCAAAATGATAAGAAACAGATAAAAAAATCGTTGTAAATACATTCCGTTTTCTTTTTAGATTCGATTAAAAGTTATGTTACAAACATATGATATTATATTTTGTTGAAAAGTCATCAGACTAAAACAGGATAGGATTGTTTGTAATTTATTGCTTACAAGAGCCAAGGCTATTTTGGAAGTTTCACCCGATAAATGCGATAAGGATAGCTGGTTTTATTCATACCATCATTCCATTGTGGTAAACGGTTCATCTGAGCACAAGAGAAATACAAATATCCGTCGCTGCCAATTCCTAAAGAATCAGGCCATATTAACCGGCTATCCTGTACCAGTGTTATCAATTCACCCTTTGGGTTAAAATATTTTATACTATAATCTGTAGAAGAAGTGAGATAGATATTGCCGGTTTTATCTGCTTCCATACCGTGGCAAACTCCTGTTTCGCCTAAATCCTGAACATATTTAGACAATTCATCAGCTGTTAATTTTGCATCTGCAAGATATTTTGTTTCCACACGATAAAGATGCATGGTGTTGATTGGTCTGAAATAAAAGAACTTATTATCCTTAGTTATTGCAATCCCATTTACATTGGATTTAAAGATATTTCCATTTTTGTCTGCCATTGTCTTTCCCCCGTAAGACAAACTAAATCCGGGAACGGCTAATGTTTGAGGCTTATTTTGAAGTGCCAGCCTTGTTTTACCGCTTTTAAGATCTAATACCACAATCGCAGCCTGACCGGGATCTGAAAGGTAAGCTAATTGTTTATCTGTATCGACTCTAACATCATTTAATGCTGATTTATCTTTTGCCAGGTCGTCAAACTGATAAACTCTTTTCACCTGATTACTTTTAAGGTCTATCTGTACCAATTTAAATTTATGCTGATCAGGTTTAGGGTCCAATACCCACAGTTGGTCTTTCGTATCGATGTAAATGTCCTGAACATTTAAAAAGGTTTCTGTTGCCTTTCCCTCTTTCCGATTCCAGCGCTCATCGGGATAAGCAACATACTTTCCATTTACAATCTCAATTAATCCATACCGGTAGGGTTCTCTTTTGGGAAATGAAACGAAGAGTCTGTTGGTAGAAGAAACGCTAACACCGATGGGCTGTGACTGACCAAACTCAGCTACTACTTCCAATTCATCTGAATGGTAAGATTGAGAGTGCACGTTTAAAGTCATGCTAATTACAATTAAGCATAAAATTACTTTCATCTTGAAGGGATTAGTCAATATCTTCTAAATTACGCAATTCTTAACATATTGAAATAGGATCTCATCAAAGCGCTATTAAATATAAGTATACCCCTGTTCTGCAGTGTACTGATCTATATAACGAAACTCACTATCAATTAAATTTGCAGTAACATCTAAACTTACAAACTGCAAATTCCCGAATATACTGGCAAATGCGGTGTCAGTGGCATCAACTCCGGTAGCAATCTTAACTAATCCATTTAATGGAACAAGTTTGGTTGCATCTACAATAATCCAGTAACCACCAATATAAGCCTCAAAACAGGCATGGAAATCTGCAGGCTGTAATTGATATGCATAACCAGTGTAATATCTTGCCGGAATGGTTAACGCCCTGCACAAAGCAATACCTAAATGCGCAAAATCACGACATACCCCTATTTGCTCAGTAATCGTGTCATATGAAGATGTTTGGGCATTTGTATAGCCTCCACTGTATTCTACGTTGGCATAAATCCAATCACGTATAGCCATAACCTTATAAAAAGCATGATCGATGTGCCCAAATTTGTGAAATGCAAACTTATATAACTTGTCTGATTGACAGTACCTGCTGGGATTTAAATACGACAAAGCGCTAACCGGCATGTTGCCAATGGGTATATCATCCAAGTGTTCTGCGTCAACCGCACGGACTTTTGTTTCTACTAATGCCCGATAATGAATCATTAAGTTCCCTGCATCAGGAATTTCTATGATTTTGAACCTCTTTTCACCAGAAATTGAAAACAACTCTCTCATTTTCAGTTGCTGATTCAGCTCCATATGCTCTTCTACAAGAAACTGTCCCGCAGATTTAACCGGCTGCACATTCAAGATCAATGTTGAAGACGAAATTACCTCATAAACTATCCTAGCAGAAACTTCAAACTTCATAAATATTTAAAATATCAAATAAAAAACAACAATAAATCAATTTAAAATAGATACAAAACAAAAAAAGACTAAAAAAATCAATTTTAACGCCAAAAAAAATGATTAAATAAAGTAAAATAACATTTTATTTGATTTAAAAATCAATTTAAATAAAGATATAACTATATTTCAGAAGATTTTAACATAAAATGATCGAATATGGAAACAAAAAGCTACACAAAATCATACGATCTACCCAAAAACACCTGGGATGAAATGTTTAACGACTCAGAAACGGTAAGAGAAGAGTACAAAACTGTAATGAACTACCTCGATCTGGAGTCGACTGAAGAGCTCAACAAGAAAGAAGAATTATCCAAAGCACTTTTCATGAGCCAGGGCATCACCTTCACTGTATACAATAGCGGCGAAGGCATAGAAAAGATTTTTCCTTTCGATATCATCCCCAGAATTATCACTGCTGATGAATGGTCTTTTATAGAAAAAGGAATTAAGCAGCGGGTTACTGCCCTGAACCTGTTTCTGAAAGATGTATATAGCGACCAATTTATCATCAAAGACGGGATTGTCCCCATCGATGTAATTTACTCTTGTCCCCATTTTTTACGAGAGATGGTCAATGTAAAAGTACCTCACGACATCTATATACACATTGCCGGGATTGACCTGATCAGGGACAACGACGGAACTTATTATATCCTTGAAGACAATGTCCGTACTCCTTCTGGGGTTAGCTACATGCTGGAAAACAGGGAAATCACCAAACGTCTATTCCCGGATCTTTTACCTCAATGTAAAGTAAGAAGCGTGATTGAATATCCTACAGTCCTCTACAACAATCTGCTTTCACTTGCACCACATGACGTTGCCGATCCGACAATAGTTTTGTTGAGTCCGGGCAGTTTCAACTCAGCGTATTTTGAACATACTACACTGGCCCGCTTAATGGGAATTGAACTGGTGGAGGGACCTGATTTAATAGTGGAAGACCATAAGGTATATATGAAAACTACTGCCGGACTGCAACAGGTTGATGTAATTTACCGGAGAGTAGATGATGACTATCTTGATCCCCTAGCCTTTAATCCAACCAGCTTACTTGGTGTTGCCGGACTAATGAATGCTTACAGAAAGGGAAATGTAACCATTGTAAATGCGGTAGGAAATGGTGTAGCCGACGACAAAGCGGTATACGTTTATGTGCCAGACATGATAAAATATTACCTGAATGAAGAACCTTTACTTAAAAATGTACCCACTTACCAGTTAGGAAACGCAAGTGAGCGCGCCTATGTATTCGAAAATATTTCCCGCATGGTTGTTAAACAAACCAATGGCAGCGGTGGCTATGGCATGTTAATGGGACACGCTTCAACGGAAGAAGAAATTGAAGCATATAAGCTGGAAATACTGAAAGATCCACGACAATTTATTGCACAGCCCACCATCAGCTTATCATCCTCGCCATGTTATATGCAAGGCAAATTACAACCCAGAAGGGTCGATTTTCGTCCGTTTGCACTTTGCGGTCCCAATGGGATAGACATTATTCCCGGAGGATTAACAAGAGTAGCACTTAAAGAAGGCTCACTGGTTGTAAACAGCTCTCAAGGAGGCGGCAGTAAAGACACCTGGGTACTTTCTAAATAAACAACAATAAGATTAAACACAGAATTACTATGTTAAGCAGGGTTGCTGAAAGCCTATACTGGCTAAGCCGTTATATCGAAAGAACAGATGGCATGCTACGCATGCTTAAAATAAATTATGCTTCCTCGCAAGATGCGATCGCAGAGTTTTCATGGAGTCCCGTTATGCACCTATTTTGCGATCGGAATGACGAAAGACTGGAGGCCATGGAATTTAACAGTCGCACTGTGTTGCAGTACATGGTGATTGACAAGGAGAACCCCAACTCCATCCTCAACATCATCACGCAAGTACGGGAAAACGCAAGAAGTGTACAGGACCACATTACTAAAGACGTATGGCAGTGCCTAAACGAATATTACCATACAGTAAAGGACCCTAAGCTAAACGCCATGTTGAAAAAAGATGACCCGATATCCGTATTAGACATTCTGATTAAACAAGGAATGCTTTTTTATGGCATTACAGAAATCACCATGGCGAGGAACGAAGGAAGTAGCTTTATGCGCATCGGAAAATATCTGGAGCGCAGTATTCAATCGGTAAATATATTGGACATTAAATTTGGCTCGGTAGACCACAACCCGGACTTACTGACAAACACCAACTACTGGAAACACCTTTTGTTTTCTATAGGCGGTTACGAGCTGTATCTAAAAACCTATAGACAAGGTTTTGAAGCAGAAAACGTACTTGACCAGGTTGTGCTGAACAATGAATTTCCGAGGTCTGTTATCTATTGCATCAATCAACTGTTCAAATATTTTGAAAGACTAAAAGGCGACGGACACATTACCGCAGGAAATCTTGCTTTCCTTATTGGCAGGCTCCAAAGTAAAGTAAAATACAGTTCTATAAAGGGTTTAAAAAAAGGAGACCTTCACCTCTACCTCGCGGAAATAAAATCCGAACTCTACGGCATAGGAAATGCCTTCAATCAAACTTGTTTCAACATATACTAAGCACCATGCCGGAATTTAAAATAAAACACATCACCAAATACACTTACGAATCTCCGGTAAGAGAAAGCGTAAACCACATTATCCTCTACCCCATTGAAGATCAATTTCAGAGCGTAATTAAACACACCCTTAAAATTTCGGGCAACCCGAAAGTAGATGTATTTACCGACTATTACGGCAATAAGATTGGCTTCTTTGCTTATAGTGAGCGACACAAAGAACTGGAAATCTATTCCGAACTTACCGTTGCTACCATAGCCAAAGAACTCCCCTCAGAAACCATGTTCAGTGAGATGCAGTGGATGGAACTTGAAAAACTACGATATCAGGTTCCTTACATTGATTACCTGAAATGGGAAGCTTTTAATGAACTTGGTGAGCTCAAAAAGATTACAGAACAATTCCTACAATCGGATTTAACACCCTATCGTGTAGCCATGGACTATTGCCAATATGTATATGAACATTTCAAATACATACAAGGCGTAACAACAGTACAGACTCAGATCGATGAAATCTGGCAAATCAAATCAGGTGTATGTCAGGACTTCGCACATATTCTCTGCCAGATGTTGCGTATGGCTAAAATCCCGGCGAAATACGTAAGTGGCTACATTTGCCCTAATAAAAACGGAATTCGGGGAGAAGGCGCCACTCATGCCTGGGTAGAAGCTTACATACCCGACTATGGCTGGCTGGGTTTAGATCCGACAAATAACTGCATTGCCAACGAAACATATGTAAGATTGGCACTGGGCAGGAGTTTCACAGACTGTTCTCCGGTAAAAGGCGTTTACAAAGGCCCATCCAACCATAAACTCACCGTTCAGGTAATTATTGGTTACGACAACGGTACATCAGATACACAAGAACCTTTCGCCGAAGAGAATGAATCAATCGTAGTATCTGTCCCTCTTACACAAGGCAACAGCTACCGTCGGAATCTGGAGCTTATGCAGCAAATTCAACAACAACAATAAAAATAAATCCATCAATTCTTTTTAAGAGCTGAACTGATAAATTCATAGTCAAGGGTTTGCCCGTTGCCGGAAACGATTGCTTTTACGGTTCCACCTTTCCGGGTATAAGCAATCTTTTTCGGAAAGTCATGCTCTGGGTTTTCGCATACAAAAGCGTCTTTACTAATGGCGGTCAGCTTAAAATTAACCGGCCCGGAATCGCCGGTAACAGTAACGATATAAAAAATATCGTCTCCCTTGATGCTAAGCTCCAGTTGTTCTACAAAAACAACTTCCTTCCCCTTAAGCGTTACGCCCTTTCCTGTAAGCTTAGTATCAGACACCTTTGACCAGTTTTCGTACCCCGATTGCCCGGGTTTGGAATTTGTGCGTTGCCACTTACCGATCAGCCATTGTAGCTTTTTAAATTTTTGAGCAGTGTTTTCCTGTCCGCAAGCCATGTTATTGAAGCCCAAAATAAACATAACAGAAATCAGGAGAGAGAATCGTTGAATTTTCATAATCTTTTTCTTTCAAAATTACGATTGAGGGATGTTTATGTATTGTACAAAACCGACGTTGGTTACAGAAATCATTTATTGAGAAAGAAGTTGGCCATGTTTGGCGCCTCAAAAAAATAAGCAGAGGGATCTTCTCCCGCAAAAGCTTTAAAATTGCGGATGAAATGAGATTGATCGTAATAACCTGACTCATAGACAATATCAGCCCAACTGCGTTTTTTCTCCCTGATCAATTGAAAGATATAATTGAAACGGATGATCCGTGCATAGTATTTTGGTGAAAGCCCTATGTACTTTTTAAAAAGCCGCTGGAGCTGACGCTCACTCTTCTTCCCTGCCAGGCAAAGCTCTTTAACACTTGCCTTACCGTTTGAATCAAAGATAAGCTCTAGCTCTTCTTCTAATGGATTTTCAGTGGCCGATTTGCTTAGCTCAAGGAAATGATCATCCAAACACTGTTTAAGGATCTGTTCGTTTTCAAAAGGAAGAAACCGATCCTTTAGTCCAGCCAACTCCTGATGAGGAAAGGTATCCAGGTCAACAATCTGATCAAGATAGCATTCCATATTCAAACCAAAGAGCTGGGTAAGTGCTGCAGGTTTTAGTTTAATGGCAAAAGACCCGGTCTCTGCGGTATTCTCCAAATGAAAATTGCTGCTGATCTGCCCAGCCAGCAGGTTTGGTGTTTGGGTATACCAGGATCCGTTTATTTTGGCTTTATATACGCTGCCGTAGTTAAAAATAAGCTCTGTAAATCCGTCAGGAATAATTTTCTCTACCCGAGGAGTGCGATCATCACTCTGCATCATCCAGTAGCATTCGATCAACTTTTCTAGACTTGGATGAGGTGATATCCTGGTGAATTTCATGAGATGGCAAATTGAAATATAAATATATAAACGATTGCTAAAAAATTTGATTTTAAATTTGCGTAACCAAATGGTACCCTATACATTTGTAACCACATGGTTTCAAATATATGGAATTAAGAAGAGACGTATTTCAGGCAATCTCCGACCCCACCAGGCGCGAGATTATTGATTTACTGAGTGATCAGTCCCTGAACCTCAATGCCGTTGCCGGACATTTCAGCATCACGAGGCCAGCCATATCCAAACACATCAAAATTCTGGAAGAGTGCGGATTGATCATCGTAAGGCAGGATGGCCGGGAGCGCTATTGCAGAGCTGATGTACATAAGCTAAAAGAAATCGACAAATGGCTGAATCGGTACAGGAAATTCTGGAACCATAAATTAGATGCCCTTGGCGACTTTCTGGAGCGCGGGGACGATGAACCATCAGGAGATAACACAATTAAATACAAGTAATTATGGAAACAAAACCACTAATTGTAGAACGCAGCTATAATGCACCAATTGAAAAGGTATGGAAAGCCATTACCGATAAGGACCAAATGAAAGAATGGTACTTTGAACTTGAAGAATTCAAAGCGGAAAAGGGATTCAAATTCCAATTTACCGGGGGTGATGAAAAGGAGCAATACCTACATGTATGCGAAGTGATTTTTGTGGACCCTCCCAATAAGCTAAGTTACAGCTGGACTTACCCTGAACATAACGACGGGTATTCAGTAGTCACCTGGGAACTTTTTAAGGAAGGCGAACAAAAAACCCGATTAAAACTGACCCATGAAGGACTTGGAAGTTTCCCTAAAGACAGCCCGAATTTCGCTATCACCAGCTTTACTGAAGGTTGGAATTTTATACTTGGAGAGTCGCTAAAAAAATATGTGGAGCAGGATATCAATCAGCCGTAAAGCTGATTTTTTGTCTTTTTTGTTTTACACCTACGATTAACAGCCATAAGCAAATTCCTATTTCACCCATGCTGGCCGGTAAACTCACAAATTTAGAAACCCCGATGGCGGAATAATTCTTAACGAGCATATTTCCTGTAAAATTTATTAAATAGCCAAAACAGCCCAGCATTAAAAGGATACCTAAAATTTTGGGAAGAAATCCTGATCTAAAAACCAGATAGCCGAAAGGCAGTAACCAAAGCCCCCAAAATATAGAAGCCAGAAGCATCCCATTGTCGTATTGATTTAGATGAAACATAACCTGACTTTCCAATTGCTCTGCTGTGTAAACGTTCAGGTAATTGTCCCTACTAATCAGAGAAAGAACCGAAAGCTTATTTTGCAAATTCACAAAAGATATAGGAACACTTACAATTGCTAAAATGGCCATGAGTTTTGCATAGAACTCATCAACAGTTTTCAATAACCTGTATAAGGCAATTGGTAAAAAGACAAATGCCGTGTAGCAGATTACACTACTCACAATACTTAGTCGAAAAAGCATCTCAGACGATACAATGTTCTTAAAAGTAAGCGCTGGATCATCCCAGACAAAAAGGGTTTTAGGCACATATGCCAGACTAAAAATCCCCATAAGCACTACTATAAGATATAATAATCCTGAAATCCTTGCCGTTTTCTTGATGGATGAGGTAATTGTTATCATGTTTTAAGCGGTTATATTTTGTTTTGGCCATTTCCAGGCATAAAAAACTATAATTGCGGTTATTGCACTTTCAACCAATGCTAAAAAAACATAAAATGATTTCCATGGCACCAATGAAGTAAAAGCGATCAATAGCATAATGATGGTAAATAAAAGGCCGAAAATGATATTCATCAGCTTGTTTATGGTGGGTTTTAAAATGAGGGCTAAGAAAACCATTACGGCTGGAATAGCCAATAATATCGCTGCCATCAATAATTTTTGTGGGGTGTCCAACAAATTTTCACCACTGACCAGACCTGCTGCTTTTTGAGGAACATATAGTTCAAAATAGTCGCCATACAAATAGCATAATGTTACAGATGCCCAAAGTGCTGAAAGTTTAATTTTGATATTGATTTTGAAATCTTCCAGGTTACTTTTAATGTTTTTGCCAGTATCCATTTTTCTCTTTTTCTTTAGACGAAGTCCTGCCCATTTTGTTACCATGTCCTTAACTTGCTTAGAGCGTGATAAAATGCATAAAGTCAAGTAAAAAAGATAGCTGGATATTTCTTTCAAAGGACATTCCTCTTTTAGACTGTCCGGACAAAGATATTGAAAGGACCTATTATTTCAGGTGGTGGACCTACCGGAAGCACATTAAAAAAACACCGGAAGGTTATGTGATCACCGAATTCTTACCTGATGTACCCTGGGCGGGAAAGTACAATACCATCAGCTGCCCTGCTGCTTTCCATTTCTATGAAGGCCGTTGGCTCCGAAACGAAACCTATTTAAACGACTATGCGTTTTTCTGGTTCCGCAAAGGTGGAAACCCGCGGCTTTATAGCTTCTGGGCAGCAGATGCGATCTACAATCAATATCTGGTAAGTGGCAATTCGGCAGGCATTAAACAGTTATTACCGGATCTGATCGATAATTATTCAGCCTGGGAAAAAGACAAGCAAGATGCCAACGGTTTGTTCTGGCAGCTTGACGACAGAGACGGAATGGAAGTGTCCGTTTGCGGAAGCGGATACAGGCCTACCATCAATTCCTATATGTATGGTGATGCAATTGCGATCAGCAAAATGGCTGTTCAGAGAGGAGACCACGACGATGCCAAAATTTACCGTAAAAAAGCTGAACAGCTTAAGGCAAAAGTAGAAGGCCTGCTTTGGGACGATGCTGCAAACTTTTTTAAAGTAAAATCTCGAGCTTCTGGTTCAGACCTTTGCGATGCACTGGAACTTCAGGGGTACACACCCTGGTATTTCAATATGCCCGATGCGGGGTACTCCGCTGCCTGGAAATATCTTATTGATAGTTCATTTTTTAAAGCCCCCTATGGCCCAACAACTGTTGCGCGTAACCATCCCGATTTTAAATTATCCTACCAGGGACATGAATGTCAGTGGAATGGCCCAAGCTGGCCGTATGCAACTTCTGTTGCTTTAACTGCTATGTCTAATTTGCTAAACAATTACAGCCAGTCTGTAGTTGGACGCGCCGACTATTATAAACTCTTAAAGACCTATGCTACCAGTCAGCAGTTAAAAACCGGTGAAGGTAAAGTGGTACCCTGGATAGATGAAAATCTGAACCCGCTGACAGGTGACTGGATTTCCCGCACGCGCCTTAAGAGCTGGCATGATGGTACCTGGGTAAAGGATAAGGGTGGCATAGAGCGTGGCAAGGATTACAATCATTCTACCTTCTGTGATCTGGTGATCTCAGGGCTGATCGGACTACGCCCTTCTGAAGGAAATCACCTGGTGATCAACCCCCTTTTACCAGAAGGCAAATGGGATTACTTTTGCCTGGACAAGCTACTTTATCATGGAAAAGAAATTACCATTTTATATGTTAAGGACGGAACCAGGTACCGCAGAGGAAAAGGTTTTATGGTTTGGGTAAACGGGAAAAAAATCGGAGCAGCCAAGACACTTGGTAAAATGACCATTAATATGTAGTGTAAAAAAGCAAGAGTTTAAAAGAACTCTTGCTTTTTTGGTCTTACATCTTTACTTTTTTAAATCTGTAAATACTGCAGCCTTCTCTTTATTTGTTTTTTTAAGACTAAAGGAATCAAAGACTTCTCCGGAAGCCTTATATGCGGTATAAATCAGTTTATCGTGGTCAACCGATATGATTTGGAACAGTTGTGTATTTTCTGCAAATACATCCATCCACCTTGGCGTCACATCTATTTTGTACATTTTTGGCCCAGCTACTGAGACCACATACATGGGACCTCCTACCTTTCCTGAAACACCAGTGGGTAAATTCTGTCCACGACTGTAGGTATGATCGTGTCCCTGCATCAGTATATCTACATGGTACTTATCAAACAGTGGCTTAAACAGGTCTCTGAATTCTTTATTGTCCCTACCTTTTGCTGTCGAGTAGATTGGATGATGATAAGTGATCATGGTCCATTGTTTGGGATTGTTCTTCAACACCCCTTCCAACCATATAGCCTGAGCCTTCATGGAGTTGGAATCCAATACGATCATCTGGGAGTTCAATGAAATGAGACGAACATTTGCATAATCGATGAAGTATACAGATTCTTCCAAACCTTTAGGTCCATTCTCGGGCAATGTATATTGGGAACGCCAATGTGGATCTAAGGTCAGGGTCTTTTGTTCATCTCTGAAGTATTCATGATTTCCAGACGAAGGGATACTTGGGATCATCCCGTTAATGAAACCACCACCAAAATGCCACTCTCCCCATTCATTATCATTGTTGGAGCGATTGATCAAGTCGCCTGCATGAACAATAAAACGTGCATCACCGTGGGTGGCAAAGGCCCTCCTGATTACCCTCGACCATTTTGATCTGATGTCGTTCTGAGCATCGCCCAAATAAATGAATGAAAAAGGTTTCACTGTTGCCGGTGCGGTTCGAAACTGAAACCACTCGCTCCAGTTCTTACCGTCCCCTACGCGGTAGGTATAAACTTGATCGGGTTTTAAACCGGTTATGGTTGCACTATGGTAATTTGCTTTTTCATATTCTACTCCTTGCAGGGTGGTAGTCAGGGCAACAAATTCTCCGGAATTGTCTTTTCCGAGATCGGGTGAGCTGTCTTCCATTAGTACCTGGGCGTAACTTTTAAGTATAGTAGTGTCGGTACGCCAGGTAACAGATTGTGTAGTCGTTGGGTCGGCCGACCAGGTCAGGATAATTCGATCTGGAAATGCTGAAGCTTTGAACGACTGTCCATTAGCCAATTGAAACCCTAAAAGGGCAATAATGACCATTATAATTTCTCTGGTAATGTTTTTCATCATTAAAAAGGGTTGTATTTAAAGCCTGCATTGGCCCACGTTGAAAAATATTTATGATCATTCGGTCTTCCATCGCCATAATCCAGGATGGTTTGGGCATTGTTGATGTTACTGATACCCATAAAAATGGTAAACTTTTTATTGATCCGCTGAGAGGCCGAGAAGTCTAGCTGGACTCTACCTTTTTCCATCAGGTCATTGGCTTGCTCTTCTGCAAGCTCACTGATAAAAGTTTCATAGAAATTCAAAGAAATGCGGCCTGAAAAACCATATTTCTCATAAGACAGAGAAGCATTACCTACCTTAGGACGCATTGAAGGCAAACGTACGGTACGCTCACTTACGATACCAGGCACTTTAAACTTTGACTGGATCTGCGTAAAGTTTCCATAGATACCCAAACCGTTTAAAAATCCAGGCAGGAAAGTTAGCTGCTGCTGCCAGGCAATTTCGTAACCATACACATGTGCGTTGGCGCCGTTTACAGTCTGCGTTACCTGATATTGATCAAACTGACCGCCTTGTTGGGTATAAATACTTTGATAAATATAATTTTCTATGTTCTTGTAAAAGATGCCTCCGGATAGTAAACCCAGTGATTTCAAGTAGTGTTCAAACAGGAAGTCGACATTGGTGGAAGTAGCCTGATCCAAATCCGGATTTCCTTTCTTCATTCGTTTTCTTCTCGGTTCAACTTCCTGCCATGGAACCAGGTCATAATAACCAGGACGGGAAAGCGACCTGGTAACAGCTGCGCGCACGTTGGTACGTTGATCAATGGCATACTTCAGGTTCAGACTTGGAAAGAAGCCATCAAATGCAGATTTGGTGTTCACTTTATTTGTGCTTACATATTTACCCTGATTGTCGAAAGACACAATGTTGCCACGGTAATCAAACCCTGTGCGCTCATACCTCAGTCCGGTAATAATATCAAGCTTATCCAGTGTCAATTTACCCATTACATACCCCGCTCCCATGGTTTCCTTACCATTGTAAGAATCCGGATCAGTATTTTGTCTGATATAGGTTTCATCACTTTCAAAAAGCGACAGGTTTTTCTGATAATAATCTTCCATCAGGTAACCATTGGCAATCGCTCCTGAAAGATCATATTTACCATTAAAATAATCCTTTCTGGAATAATCAGAGAGGAAATTATCCATAGATACCTTACCTGTCTTCAGGATGTATTGGAAATAATCTCTGGTATGGTCATCTTCCTTATACCTGTAACGTCCTCCGAACTTAAACATCAATTTATTTTTTTGGCTAAGGTTGAAAGTCCGCTCCACATTGAATGACCCCTGCCCATCTTTGTCATGAGCGATCTGGTGCCTGTTGACATAAGAGGAAGTGGTGTAATTGGCCGCATTGTTCACATCTCCATTTGTAAAAGCAAACTGCGGAGCACGCGGGTCGGTGAGATCGATACCGGCATTTAAACCACCATAAGTAAAATATCCGTCATAATAAATCGGTTGATCGTATAAACCGCTAGCATAGGTGAGGTCCAAATTCAGCCTCCAGTTATTGACAATCGCTTTAGTACCGACTGAAAAGCTCAGTAAATCTCTATGGTAATCTCTGGGTGAACCACTAGCGCCTATACTGATGTCTGAAGCTGTATTTTCATCGGTGTATTCTCCAATGTTATAGCTTTTTGTGCCCCTTGTTTGTAATTCGTAAAACTTATTGTATGACGTTCTTGCATAGATTTGGATCTTTTCTGTAGGAAAGAAGCTCAGTTCAGCTTGTAGTCCGAGGTTTTCACGGTGAAGGTCTGAGCCCTCCAGTTCAAGGTTAGATAACTTCATTTTTTCTACTCCTGCAATCTCGTACATGTCATAATCTTTCTGAACCCGATCTTCCCTTCTGTAGGTATTGCTATAATTTACGCCAACCAGGTAGCCCCATTTGGTATCTCTGCGACTAAAATCAAATGACCCATCAAAGTTTTGCTTACCCAATAGAAAATTGTTACCAAATGAACCCTTCACCTGCATTTGCTGAGTGCCCGACTTGGGTGTCTTAGAAATGATGTTCACTGAACCTGAGGTTCCATCAGCATCCATATCTGGAGTGAGGGTTTTGTTGACTTCTATCGCCTCAACAGTAGACGACAGAATACCGTTCAGGTCAATATCCCTGGAATTGGTTTGTGTAGAAGGGAGTCTGTTTCCATTAAGGGTGATAGATCCCATACTCTGATCCAGCCCCCTGATGATGATGTTTCTTGGCAAACCATAACTGTAGTCCATTGCAATGCCCGGTACACGCTGCATGGCTTCACCGACAGTAGCATCAGGAAAGCGCTCAATCTGCTCCTGAGAAAGCACATACTTGATGTTGTCTGCGTTACGCATATTGCTCAATGCTATGGCCTCTCCTCTTCTGATCCCTGTTACTGAAATACCCTTCATATCGTTACTTTGGCTTTCCAATTTCAGTTCCATTTTTACCGTTTCACCATCAGCTATATCTATGGTAAATGATGTTGTTACATAACCAATATAGTTCACAAGAAGCGTTGCTTTTCCAGGTTTCAGGTTATTGATTACAAAATAGCCATTGGCATCCGTAACATACTTCTGGTTGGTTTCTTTCAAGATCACAGTGGCATAAGGCAAGGTCTGGTTACTCACCTTATCCTTTACATAGCCAACTGCCGCACCGGGCTTTGGAGCAGGTATCTGCAGCTCTGCTTTTTTAAGGACAACCATCGTTCCATCTTCAATAAGTCGCAGGTTATTTTTTTGCAACAAAGGCGTCAATATTGTCCTAGCCGTTTTGGTCTCATCATGGACAGTTACTTTTGTATCGATAGTTTCCTTGTTCGTATATACAAAACTGACCCCTGTTTTTCTTTCAATTTCCTTAAGCAGATCGGTGAAAGCCACATTGCGCATATTAATACTAATACGCTTATCCAGTCCGCTTTGACCACGTACTACAGAAGCTGCTACCAGCTGGATGGAGATCACTGAAATGACACTAATTACTAAACATGCACGCATAATTATTTTCATAAGGCGCTTAGCCTCATTAATTTTTTTCATAAATTTGAGTTGTTTAAATTTTTACGATTTAAATGATAAGATATAGTCAACGGTTCGCCGCCGTTTGCCTAAGAATTAAGGCCGTTCCTGCGCAAACAGGATCGGCTTTTTATTTATTGTTACTGCATGATCCCCCTCCTTCTATGTAAATGGTTTGTCCTACAAATTTTGATCGTATGTTCATAGAGAGATTTAGTGTTTTAAGAACTTCGTTTATAGATTTGTTCCTGAATCTTGCAGTCAGCTTGCAACCCGTATAGTTAGTTTTTTCGGTATTGATTTTGATGTTGTACTTTCTTTCTAAGGCTTCAAAAACTTCATTAAACGGAGTCTGTTCAAAGATCAGTTCACCTGACACCCAAGAATCTACATCGCTACTGGAAATGCTTATTTTATGTGCTTCGGCCTTTTCCCTGTCATATATCAATTTTTCACTTGGCAATAGAAATACTGCCCTCTTATCTTCAGATGTGGTTACACCTACCTTACCCGAATTGACAGCAACAACCATAGCCCTTTCCGTATTATAAGCCCGTACATTGAAACTGGTTCCATAAACCGTAGTATTCATTCCTGCGCTACTGACTACAAAAGGATGTGATGAATCATGGGTGACTTCAAAATATGCTTCCCCTTTCAGTTTCACCAACCTTAGCTTGTTGTTTCTAAAGTCACGTTCATAGCGAATTTCGCTTCCTGAATTCAGCCATACGAGTGTACTGTCAGGCAATAAAACCCTGATCATTTTACCTGCTCCCGCACTTTTCAATACCCATTCTTCAGGCTGCGCTGAGTTTTGAGCTGATCGGTAGTAAAAAAGCGCTGTAAGCAGGAAGATACCGGTCATTGCCGCAGCCAGGCCGTACTTCCACCAACGGGCAGCATTATCTACCAGTGTAAGCTGAGGTGTTGGGTTTGTTTCAGAAATTCTTTCTCCTACGATTTCAAAATCTAGCTGTTCTTGAGCAGGTAACTTCTCTGTCAACTTCCAAAGCACTTGTATCTTTAAATATTCCTCTTGGTGTCCTCTATTTTCGATAAGCCAGGCATCAAGCATGGCCGCCGACTCGGCGGTCTCTTCAGCAGACAATCGCTTAACAATACAATCCCATAATTTATTATCCATAATTATCCTCTTTCAACAGTAAAGACAATTGTGCAGGCAGAAAATACGGGCTGTAATCGGTTAAGCTTCTGTTAACTTTCTATGAATTAAATGTTGGGACCGATCATAGATAAACTGCATGCTTTTTGAAAGATGGTCTTCTACAGTTCTAACCGAAATCTGCAGCAATTCCGCTATCTCTGCATAGCTGAATCCTTCTATTCTGTGCATTTTAAAAACCAGTTGCCGCCGCTCGGGAAGTTTACTAATAAGAAAATGTAGAAAAACCAGTTGCTCAGATTCACTGGTAACCTCATCGGCAAAGGAAAGATCAGAAATTGCAGTGAGGTCATCCTGCTCAAGTAAAGTCAATGAGTTGTTCTTATACTGCTTCAGGTAATTAAGCGCGGAGTTTTTTATCGCCCTGAACAAGTAGCCTTTTAGGTTATCAGGACTGGTTTTGTTAAACCAAAGCTGCACAAATAGGTCGTTCACCAAACTGGCAGCGGTTTCTTCATCCTTTACAAAATAAAGGGCATATTGATGCAGCATGCCACTCCAGCGTTTATAGAGCACCTCAAAATTAACCAGCTCTTTATTTGACCCCATGATATTACCCGCAAAACTCGGCAAGGGATATAAATAAGATATTAATTGTGGGTTACTTTTACTTTATTGTAAAAAGATTTTTTTGCAGGTCTGAGCTCATGCCCACTGGTGTTTTTCCCATGTTAAATTTTTAGCTTGCTATAAGCGCAAAGTAGGACAAATCATTAAACTCATTGGTATCTTATCAATCTCAGCTAAATTTTAAAAAGTATATCCCTATGCCTTTCTTATTGAAACTGATCTGCTAGGATTAAAATGATGATCTCCCGCTATGTATGATATTAGCTAGTTTTAGTTTGTATATTTTAGGAGTATCTATAGCGCATCCCATAGTTAAAGTGGCGGTGCCAGCGATATTAAAATCAAAACCCACCTTTTCTCCAGCTATTTTTAAGGTCTGGGAGAGACCAGTTGCTTTTATTACATTAGTATACTTAACTCCATTAAGGGTAAGGGTATCACCATATTGCTGAGTTGCCGAGGATGATGATACAATTTCAATTAGCCAATAGTCTTTTGAAGTATCCTCATTACAGCTCTCCTTTCCAATTACATATCCGCTGGCCATCTCATAGGGGGATTTAAATGGATATTTATTGTTGCACCCTACCACGATAATGAAGATTAGTGTTGAAAGATTTAATATTGTATGTTTTTTGTTCACTTGAATTTGCGTCTAAGGGATCAATTACCTTATTTCTTAGGTAGTGATCGATCAAAGGGGAGAATGGTATAAGACCAATTTCCCTTTTTTTAGTTTATACTTCAAAGATGTACCTGCGAGCTGGTGATCAAGAATCTGTTTCAAGGAGACCTCTTTATAACTGCTCCCTTTTGCCTGATAGGGTGCCAGCACCCGGATATTGAATTCAAAAGTTGTACCCACGCTCAACTGGAGTCGATAGATGACACTTTCCAGTATTTCTGTCGGATAAACGATGATACTGATCTTTTTTTCCAGCATCGTCACCTGATCATAGCCGTAAGGGAGATCTGCAGGACAGAAGGTGGCCATCCAGCATAACAACAGAATTATATTTTTAGGCATTTGGCTTTTTCTTTAACTGTCAGATATGATCTTTATCATGCTTTTCAGGCTTCAGCTCTGACTGGTTCAGCTCTCGCTCTAATTTTTTCTGGTCCTTCCTGTTCCTGCGGATCAGGAATAGGATCAGGGCAATGACCAAGATCAGGACGGGTACGACAACCAGGTAATTGATTTCCATAATGTTTTTTATTGAACTGATACAGAGACAAATATAAAAACAGCATATGAACTGTATGTTAACCGTGAATTTTTTAATTGCTCAGCTGATGTGTTTGTAAATAAACCGGGCCAGCGACTGCCGGCCCGGAATTGAGCATAATCAAACTTGAAACTTATTTTAAAAACATTTTCCGGATTGCATTATTTCCTGCATCGACGATATAAATATTACCATCTTTATCCATAGCCATGTCATCTCTGTTGCGGAACTCTGCATCCATCAACCCTCCATCTTTATATGACCCACTAGTCGATTGACTGGAAACCGTGCTCAGTTCATTAAGCGTAATATTCAGCTTTCTGGTTGTTTGTTTAAAACCATCAGAGAAATAGAAGTTGCCTTTTCCGTCGTAAATGAATCCTTTTGGAATAGCCAGCATCGATTGATTTTTAGGGCCATCAGAATTTCCAAATTCACCATTTCCTGCCCATCCACGAAGGTTTGACGCATCGATCAGGCCAAAACGATTAATTAAAAGATTATCATTATCTGTATAGTACAGGTAAGGACCTATAATGACAGGCCTCGAGGCTTCATTCCCCCCATAAAAACCTCTTACAGCCGTTCTGACTCCAGACTTATCAACCTTTGTTAAACTATACTGCGTTTGCACATATAAATCTCCATTATCATCAATAGCCAGTTTACCAGGTCCATTAAGGTTTACTGCGTAGGTATTTACCACACCTGCAGGTGTAATTTTACGAATGCTGTTATTTAAACCGTCGACAACGTATAACACATCCTGCTTGTCAATTACGATACCCGAATTAAAGCTAAAATTAAACCGCGCTGCAGTACCTGTACCGTTCTGATTACCGGTTTCTCTTGTCGGGCTTCCTGCGAATATCGAAACAACGCCTTCTGGAGTAATCTTTTTAATTACATGGTTATTAAGTTCCATCACAAATACGTTTCCACGGCTATCTACGGCAATACTTGCACCACGCTCACTGATATCCAGAACTGTTTGATTTGGCCCACCCGCTAAAGTCATTACACCTGCACGGTTAAAGTTAACCGGTGACAATGCACTTTGACCTGCATTTACCACTTTTACCGGACCAGATGTTAATGCAGGTGGTGTAATTACCACCAGGCTGGTAGCTGTTGCACTGACTATCTGTGCTGCTAGCCCATTAAAGGTCACTGTATTTGCTGATGCAGTAGCACTAAACCCTGTTCCGGTAATGGTAACCCGTGTACCTGACAGGCCATTGTCAGGAGTCATTTTAGAAATGCCTAAACTCTGGTCTTTAAAATCAGGGCCCTGAACAATCTGATCATTTACATTCAAGATTACCTTCCCATCACCTGTTCCACCTGGAATAGTTAAGGTAACCTTAAAAGGCGTTGCAGTAAGAACAGTGGTACTTTTTCCATTTATAGTTACCTTATTTTCATCTGTATGCGGGCTAAAGTTTGATCCCAAAATGGTCATTTCAGCACCTGACGGCCCACTCAACGGCGTTACAGATTCAATTACCGGCATGGGCACAACTGTAAATACAGGTCCAGTCGCTTTTTGATCATTAATGGTAACCGATACCGGGCCGGTCTGCACATCGGCGGGCGCAACAACCACAAGATAATCCTCGGCCGCTTCAGTTACCAACGCGAGTTTACCATTAAAATCTACATGGTTACCGGCAGTTACTTCATCAAAACCACCTCCAGAGATTTTCACACGTGTACCTTTGCCACCACTTGCAGGCTTAATACCAGATATGACCTGGAACTTAAAGGTTTGTCCTGAAGCCTCTTTTCCATTTACCTTAACGGTTACCGGACCGGTGCCTGCGTCTTCAGGCACTTCAGCTACCAGCAGATTGTCACTGGCACTCACTACAACAGCCATTTTCCCATTTATGTACACTTCTGCCGGGCCTGTTGTACTGCTAAAACCAGCACCAGTAATACGAACATGTGTTCCAGCAGCCCCGTTTACCGGACTGATCGCCTGTATACTTAGTTCCTGATAAGTATAATTACCAATACTGATGCTTTCCTCATTTACTTTCATTATAATGGCACCGCTTGTTGCCGAAGCCGGTGCACGCATTACCACGGCAGTAGAGCTTGCGCTAACAATTTCAGCCTTTACACCAGAAAATGTGGCCGATATTTCATCGGCTTTATTGCTAAATCCTGTGCCTTCTACCGTTACCAGTGTGCCCTGGGCACCACTGTTTGGATAATAATCTGTAACCACCAGAGGCACTTTAACTAGTTCTGTCTTGTCCTTTTTACAGGCACTAGTGAACAAAATAAAAAGGCTTAGCACACCGATCCACTTATGCATCCCGGTATTAAATTTTCTTGAATAACTCATATCGTATATCATATTTCGTTTGATCTGTATCACTTAAAAAGTATATCTCGCTCCCAGTTGCAACTGCGTTCTTGAACCATAGTAATCAATACTATAAGGCTTACCAGGCGATTTAAACTGGTACAATGGATATTCACCCGAGTTTTGAGATGGAGGGAATAGCACCGGCGTTAAACCAACACTTGAGGTAGAGTTAAAAGTATTTGGAGAGAAATACTGAACTCCCCAACTCCTGTTGACTAGATTGGTGAGGTTCATTACATCAGCGGTAAACGTAATAAACTGCTTCTTATCGGCACTCATAAACAAGTCATGTGAAACATGAAGATCTGCCTGTACATTCCATGGCGTACGTCCTTCATTTCTTTCTGTAAACCCACCGCGCTTACTGCTTAAATATTTATCTGCATCTATAAAGCTATTAAAGGCCTCTGCCTGCTTAATGGCAGTTGAGGCAGCGTTGTCCTGGAAATAACGAACTGCCTCTTCTCTGTGAGGGATATAGGCCAGACTTACCTGTTGTGGCAATCCCTGGATGCTATTATTAACAACACCATAAGTAAACGGACTGCCAGATTGTGCACTTATAAACAAAGACACATTGGTTTTACCTGCCTTAGCCCACATTTTGTTGTAACTAATGGTACTTACAATACGGTTTCTGATATCGAAGTTACTATTGGACAACGTAGGGTTATTGGGTACCAGTGACTGATTCAACTGCCAGTTAGATTCCATTGAGTTACGCACACCATTGGAAAGGTCTTTTGATTGACCATAAGTGTAAGACACCGAAGTCTGCAGCTGATCAGCGATGTTTTTGCCAATAGTAGCTGTTAAACTGTAACGGTATCCTTTGCTGGTATTGCTAAGAAGATAGGTATTTGAAAAACGCTGATCTACCGTTCCGCTATATACCGGTTGCTGATGGTCTTTATCATAGCCATAATAGGTTGGATTGTCCTGTACATTCAATTGCTGAAACAATACATCTTTAATATTTTTAGTATAGATAGCTTCTACACCAAATTTCCACTGGCTAGCTGTAGTATAGTCCAAACCTAAGCTGGTACGCAATACCTGCGGCATCACAAAACCATTGTCAATTAAATCGATCTGGGTTTTGCCACTATTAGAATTATTGGTAATTGCACCGTTCTCGCGTATAAAATCGGCAATACCATTTGCACCACCGGCAAGCGGGTTGCTACCGGGCACAAAAGGTTTCTGATCAGCCTTCTGGTCAAAACCTCCAAAGCTATCGCCATTGTTATAGAATGCATACGCCAACCAGGCCATAGGAATTCGCCCTGTAAAAAGCCCTGCGCCCCCACGTAGAATGAGGCTTTGATCACCATTCCAATCATACCTAAAACCTACTCTCGGCGACAGCTGTATCTTATTCAAATAGTTGTTCGTAATCCTGCTTAAAGGTGTATAAGTATATGTGTTTCCAAAATAAGGATCGGCTGATGCTGTACGGGTCTTTTCGCTCAGTTCTGGTCTATCACCCAGATAAGCCATATCTGCTCTCAACCCGGGAATTACTTTCAGCTTTTCAGATACGCGGATTTCGTCCTGAAAATATAAACTATACAAATTGATATTAAACTTAGCACCCGGGTGCTGTTCAATATACGAACGGCTGTTGTCTTCATAACTGTAAGCACCACGAACACGGTAAGGATTGTTGCTGAGGTAATCTTCGATACTTAAGTAATCTACCCTCCCGTTCCATGCGTTTACAAAACCATAAGTAATGTTATAAAACTCATTATGTGTACCCATGGTAAGGGTATGCTTACCAATATTCCAGTTTAAATTGGCAGTAAGCTCTAATGTACGCTGTTTCATATCAAAAATACTGGCCTCACGATCGGTGCCTACGTAAATGGTGGTACCGGGTGTTCTGCCTGCAATTTGTACCTGCGGCAGACTTGGATCACCAAAGGGATTTCTTGAATCGTTTACAGCAGTAAAGCCTGCCAATAAATTACCAGATAGGCTATTATTAAACCTGCTTTTGAGTTCGGCCACTGTAGAACTCTGGTTATTCTTTTGCAAAAAGGCCATGCTGCTGAACCTAAAATCCTGCTGATCTCTGTCCATATGGGAAGCTTCAGAAATGATCGTGTTATTTCTAACTGCAAGCTGATGTTTGTCGTTGATGTTCCAGTCTAAACGATTAAAAAACTTGGTCGACTTGGCATAAGTATTAAACAATCCTGCAGTTCCGGCGTTAAAGAAATTGGCAGCAGTAATGTCAGCCGCATCTTTAGCACTTAAAATATGACCGGTTTCGGCAATACCTGCAATCAATTGTGAAGGATCTTGCCTATGAGTAATCTCCTCATTGCTAAAGAAAAATAATTTATTCTTGATAATGGGGAATCCCACACGAAAGCCGGTCTGGTAATCGTAAAAGTCGCTGTTCATTTTCCCTAGTGATCCTACCCTATCCTTGCCGGTTACCGCAGCATTACGGCCGAAACCATATATCGAACCACTTAAAGAATTGGTTCCACTTCTGGTTACTGCATTTACCGAACCTCCCGTAAAGTTGCCGATCTTAACATCATAAGGAGCTAAATAAACCTGCATATCCTCAATTGCGTCAATGGATATTGGATTAGTTCTGGTTGAGCTTCCTGCCATTCCAGAAGTACCCGACTGGCCACCCAAGGAAGGACTAAACCCAATGGCATCATTATTAATGGCACCATCAATTGTTACGTTGTTATACCTGAAATTGGATCCGCCAAAACTATTGTCTTTACTGGCCTGTGGCACTAAACGAGTAACGTCGGTTATACTCCTTGATACAGTAGCCATATTACGAACCTGATCGGCATTGATGTTTTTTCCTGAGCCATAAGTACTTGCCTGAGCTCCTTTTTTTGTGGCTTTAATTGCCACTTCCGTAAGTTGTTGTGCCTGGTCGCTCAATGCAAAGTTTAAAACGACTGCCGCACCCAAACGGATAGAGATTCCATCCCGCTTATCGCTTTTCATGCTCATCATAGTTGCTTCTACTGAATACGGGCCTCCAATACGAAGATTGGGCAAATAATAATGTCCGTTTTTATCTGTGGCTGTGGCATATTTTGTACCTGAAGCCTGATGTATCGCCGTAACAGAAGCACCCGGTAGCGGTTGTCCTCCGGCATCCAGCACGTTTCCATTTAAAGTACCACTGGTTTCCTGGCTTACCGCAGCAAAAGGCAGTAACATACACAGGAGTAAAAATATTTTGAAATTGTATTTCTTACTGTCATCTCTAAAATCTTAATTACTGTGTAATTTTCAATAGGCTTCCAATGGTATGTACTACCCCATTACCGGTAAGTACATCCTGTTTTGTCAATTGGATAACCGATGTATTTCCTGTTCCTTTCAATTCAATACCTATAAATGCACCGGCGATCTGAGGATTAGGTTTAAGGATTACCTGAATAGATTTTCCATCAATCATGGTTTGGTCACTACGGTTAGATGTACCAGTACTTAGCACATAATCGTATACAAACCTGCGGTCAGACAAAATATGATAGCGCATTAAGCCCAGCAAAACTGCAGGGTCCATGCTATTGATTTCTTCAATAGTATGCAGTCCGAAGGCGGTCATTGCAGCATTACTTGGCGCAAATACGGTATATGGGCCCTGACCATTTAATGTTTCTGCTAGACCAGAACGTTGTAAAGCCTGATAAAACAGACTTAAATCCCTGTCTGAAGCGATGGCTTCTATAACCTTACTATGGCTGTATGGCTCCAGTACACGATCTATAACCTGAATTAATCCATTAGATGCACGTACATTTTTTGAGACTATTTTGGATCCATTAATTGTTAAAATGGTATCACCTTGTTTCACCCAATGTGTTACAAAAAGTTTACCTCCGTTAGCAGATTTGACCTCCTGGTTAAACAAAAAAGGCAATTTATCAAACTCATAAACTCCATTTAGGATGTGGTAATTCATGATAGAGGATACCCTGGAAGGATCCATACTTAAGATGGCTGTTGCATTTCCAAAACCCGCATTTTCAAAAGCATCATCTGAGGGTGCAATAGCGGTATACAAACCTTCCTTGTCAGTAATTTTGGCCAATCCTGTCCTTATCAAGGCAGTATTATAGACAGAAAGGTTAAAATTATCTGCTATAATTGCGCTGATCTTATTGTTATCGACAACTTTAACGGCATCATCCTTTTTACAGCCGTTAAGGATCATACTACAACTGATCAGCATAAGGAAAATGCCCAATGGCCTAATTGATATTCTATGTAAATAATTCATGTTTCTATTAATCTTTATGAGCTAATGATACCGGTCAGAATTTAAAATCCTTAGGCGGCATTAACCGGTTTACCGCATGTATTGGCCCCATTAAAGTGTTGATGTCTCCCTCAACAATGGTTGCGGCCGAGTGAGCGGATGATTTGACGTTTACAGTTACTTGTCCTGCTTCATTTTTACCAAAATCAAATGGCACATACATAATTGGAATAGTTCCCGAATACCCAGAGGTAGTCAGCGCATAGCCCGACAATAGTTTATTGTTCAGATCGTTCGAATAAAAACTATCCGGATTATCGTCTCCGGGGCCCCAACCGTCCCTTTCTTTAAAAATCCTACCCCAACGATGCATGGTCAATAAGGTATCCGTTGCATATCCGGTACCGACTTGCTCATAGGTATCCCAATCAAAATACGGAAGAGGATTACGGTTATTCAATGCCATCAAATCATCCACAGTCTTAAATCCTGCCTGATGAAACGCTTCATCTGTGGGAGCAAAAATAGATTTGAAGATCAGGTAATTATCGTCGATCGACAATCCTTTGGGAAATCGATCGCGATCAACTGCCCCCATCATAGCCTCATCCCAAAGCATATCGGTTTTGGTCATAATTTCAATATACATTCCAAAACGGCCATCATCCTGCAAAGCCTGTAACATTGTTTTTTCTGGTTTTTTCAGCACGTGATCTATTGGCCAGAAGGTCCCGTTTTTTGCCAGAGTAACAGCCGAGCCTCCGCTTTTTTTACCATTAATCAGCAATTCGTTGCCCGACACATTGATGTATTGTCGGTAGAAATAAGGATCGGTCTGGTATTGGTTATCATATCCCTTTACTTGTATATGGGTATTTTCCAGCAAGCTGATACCAATCGTATTTTCTCCCCTTTCACTCAGGTCTTTAGGGTTAACAGCCGCCGATAAAGTATGGTAAAGCAGCAAGCTATCCAATAAAGCAGGGCTGGTGTTATTAATGACTTCTAAAGTCATTCCATCTGCAGTAAACGCCGCATCACTTGGCACCAAAAGGGTTATAGGGGCATTACTACCTCTTTTTTCTATAATACTGTTCATATTGCTGCGTTTCCAGGCTGCTTTAAAAAGTACATATGGTGATGCCTCCAGCACCTGGTTCAGTGTAATAGTTAAATCTTCTGCAGGTACCTGCACACCTTCAACTTCAGGCTGAAATTCAGCTTTTCTGCAAGATGCCAATGTTATAAATAACAGGCAGATATTGATAAGTTTTAAATTCATCTTATTCTTGTTATAAATCATCTAATTACTCTTTATTGCCTGCTCAGGAAGGATTAAAATACCTTGAAGGTCTTGTACCAGGCCATTATCGGTAAGGTTATCTATCGCTTTCTGATCGTGTCCTTTTACATTAGTCACAATGTCATAAGGGAAGTTCTTATTCGTCCTTACTTCAATATTATAGCCAATAGATTGATCGTAAATGTTGTCGTAGTTGAACCTGCCGGCAGTAATTGTCATGATATAAGTATCATTAGCTACCGGATGATAGTAAAAGGAATCGTTGTTGATGATACTGAATACCACAAAATCTGACACAAAAAAGTGCTTCTTTCTCATCACATAACAGCCAAACAGACGGTCGCCGATATAACTATTTACATTTAAGCCGGCAATTACCTCCGCAGTCATACCATTCGCTTCAAACTCCTTATTTTTTGGGGCCAGTATGGTGTAAGGTCCCTCTGTTGCCAGTTCATCCCAGAATCCGAACTTCTTTAATCCGCTTACCAGGATGCTATATTCAGGTCTGGCAGACAACCAACCTTGTACGGTGGTATTTGCAGTAGATTTCATTACCCTGTCCAGTACATGTAAGGTACCATTTGCCAGCGTTACATCTTTTCTGCTGGCAAGTGAGCCATTAAAATATAAAGTATTGCTGTTATCTCTGCTAACAATGGAAGCATACAATTCAGTCCCCGCCAGTGTACGGTAACGCACATCTATCCCATTAAAAGGAATATCCTTTAACATTATCCGTTCATTTAAAATATGGCGTTGTACCAGAAATTTTAATGTATCAGGGTTCATTTTATCAAAATCGCTGGGGCGGTTTATCCCTATGATATTAAAGGCAGCATTACTGGGGGCTAAGATTGTAAATTGCCCGGCACCGTTTAACTCTGGTCCTATTCCTGTTTTCTCTATTGCCGAAGCAAATAAGCTGAGGTCATAGTTATTCTTTACAAAGTCAAAGCCAGGTCGAAAATTGTCATTCGCCTTATCAATATGAAGATCGTCGTGCTTACAGGCGTTTAAACCCAGCAACCACAACACCGACAGGAAGTAAAGGCATTTCTTTAATGATTCGTATTTCATTATTCTAATTATTGGATTAAACCATTAGTAAACTGGAGGCGCATATTTACGCTGTATGGTACTGAGGTAAACATTTCCATTTACAATCTCAATGGTATTTACAGTGGCAAACGACCGCGGGTTATATTTACCGGAGTGGATGTTTACAATCATATTGGGCATTACGATCTCGTTCCATTGCCTGTAATCCGGGTACGGTGTTAAACAGTTTATAGAAGCCCAGTTCCCATCCGTTTGATTTACGGTGGGGCCATAAGGAATATTTCTAATGTCCATGCCGGGTGCCAGAAAATCAAACCGCTGCCACATGTCAGTAAAAATACCTCCAGCGCTTGCATCGGCAAACAATGGAAAACTGTAATACGGGCTAACTTCAAGTACGTCAGCGTTTCTGGTTAAATTGCCCAGATATTTTCCGTTATAACCGGATATTTTTGGTGAAGAAACAGTCCTGTTTTTATACAGGGTTACAAAAATATTCATCTGGTCTTTTACACCATTTCCCATGGCTCCCTTTCCGTATTCGTTGCCTCCTTTAGCGTCGTTATCTGCCTGCCAGTATCCCTTGGCACTCATGTTATAGAAGTTAACATAGATTGAGGAATCGGATAATGGCAGTTTGTGAAAATTCTCTTTTCTAAGGTAAATGCCATTCCTTTTCGTCAGGAAATCTTTCTGCAACACATGCAGGGTATATACCTCCTTGCTATCCAACACCATCGTAGTATCGATCAGGAAACTTTTTTTCAGTTTAGGATCCAGGTTAAAAAACGGAACGGTGTTTTTTGGACGGAACATAAACACAATGCGGTGTTTACCTGATGGAATCTGCGCCCAGCTGCTTAAATCGAAACCATTTAAAACAGGTCCGACCAACACATTTTCCCTGCCCGGATACTCCGGGTTGTTTACACTTGTCCCACTCCCAATATGAGATGGGTAAGGTGGCGCATAAGGATCACGCTTATCCAGAAAATCCCCTTTAATCTGAGCGCTGACTGGCATACCGTTCTGATCCATTTCCGGATCAATCAGCATCGTTAAAAAGGGGAGCTGTTCGTCCTTATTATCTATTCCAATCTTATAATTCAGGTTGTTAAAAACCCTTAGATAAGCTGGATCATCGATTTTTTTATATTCTACTTTAGAACAACCTATCGCAAAGCACGACAGAGCGATAGCAGCGTAAAATATGACATTCTTCATTCTTGATAGTAACATAATGTTGTCTCTTTTATTTGGTGTGTTTCAGAATAATCATCCTTGCTTTTTGACCAGAAGGGACTGATGTACCGGTACTGCCGACCAACGCAATGGTATAAATACCAGGCTCATGGTTTGGTAAACCACCCCTCACATATAAGCTCGGTCGGGCAATCAGGTCCTGTCCTGTTAATACAGGTATGTCACTTGCCCAGCTTCCGGGAATTACCCCTGGCGCAGAACGGAAAGCCATAATTTTATATGGAATATTATCCTGATCAATTTGTATGTATGGGGCTTCGGTCGGGAAAATACCAGGTCTCAGGTTATTTATTGCCGCCGGATTCTTATTGTAATTATGAAGAAAAGACTGACCGTTATCTTTTGTAAAAGTGACATAGGGTAAGTCCGGGCAAAGGTTAAGAAAACGGATACTAAAAGGATAGTCTAGCTTATTGCGCACATACGTGGCGTCATCTGTGGCCGTATTACCCGGAATTACCCTGCTTAAGTCATTAGCCACCGCACTAATGGTTGCCTTACCACTGGCGTCAGGATGAATCCATAAAGTAAAATTAGTATTAGGATCTAACCTCAGCTGATTACTGGCCAATACATTTCCAGCTGCATCTTTAGCTTCGATGGTATAATTTCCCGTTATATAATTCTGATAATCTGTATGCTCGGTATAGGCTAGTGCATTACCCAATACATTTCCATTCATGGTTATTTTAACCCCGTCTATGCCTACCAGGGTATTTACTGCCTGCACTCTTGCATAGGTTACATTCAGTGGTTCACTGATATCATTCATGATCATGATGGCATTCTGATATCCTGAAACCTGTTCACCAGGATTACCGATTAAATAAGGGATCGTAAAATTATATGGCGCAATAACAATGGTATAAATCCCTCCTGGCACAAAGCTTTTAAATGCACTGAAAGTTAGGTGTGTATCCTCAGGAGGCCAGCCACGGACAGAGGTAAGGGTTGATGTTGCCGGAAAAATCGGCATCTTAGTAGTACCTGGCACCTGAATCCCTGCTGAGGTTAACACCTTTAGCTGCGCGGTAGTATAAGGCAGTTCGATATAATCAGAATATTGCCCCGGCAAGATGTTACTGGTCGTACCACTTACTGGTGTGCCATCAGCCCATGTAAGGCTCATTGGCCCTACCAGGTTCTCCATATCACTTATCTCAATATTCGAAGAAAGATTGAGCAGCCTTACTTTAAACTTGGCAGGATCTGAAGGGGGAGAAACCGCACGCGGAATTTTTAGATATTTAGGTTCTCCGTCTACAATACGTTCTGTGTCGAGCAGGTAATAATCCATAGCCTGTGCTGCATCTTCCTGAAGATCGATTGTAAGCTTATCACCCGGAGTATTATACCCCCCAATTTCGGTAAAAAAGCGGGCCTTTCCGTTTTTTAAAAGCGATTGAGGAATGTTCCATGTTGAACCCAGTTTACCCCCGTTTTCAGGAAAATATTTAGTGCCCGGTATTACTGTAGAGATTGGATCTGTAGGCAAAACATACCTGTTATTGGTCAGTGTATCACCATCCATTATCACCTGACCATAATTCCCCAGGTTTACAATACGCAGTGATGAGTTTTTACGAGCGTCTGTGATTAGCCTGTTATCGTACTCAAAATCCTGCTTTTCCTTTTTACAGGAACCTAGCCCCAGCAACATCAAAAATCCAAGGAATAATGGCAATTGCTGAGTGTATTTCGTTAATTTCTTCATCTTTAATACAAATTATAAGTGAACCCCATCATAAATTCTCCCCCACGTTTATAGCTGCGGTTCAGGTATTTATTTCCATACCATTTACCACCGGTACCTGGGTTGGCATATACGGTTTCAATTGCAGGATTTAATATGTTTTTAGCATATCCCTTAAAAATAACGCGCTTAGTTACACGTTGACTAAACACAAAATCCAGCATAGGCACCGGACGGGTATACAGATCGGGCTCGCCGGTTAAATTAATCTGTATCAAACGCTCACCAACCATGTTAAATGTGCCGGTAAGGCTGGTACCTGATTTCTTATTGTCGTAATTTATCCAACCGTTAATAGAGAAGGGGGCTTGCTCAAACAAAGGGCTGTTATCTGGCGTATGCCTGTCTAAAGACCTGTTGGCTTCCAATCTTTCCGGCGATTTTTTGATATCACTTTGTGCCAGTAAAAGGTTAGTTCCTGCAAAGAAGTTGCGGAGCGGGTCCCACATCCTTCCCAGGTCTTTTACAATCTCAAATTCTACTCCCCATACTTTACCCACGTTTGGATCATTTTCAAATCTGATGGTTGGATATTCAGGATATGTTGCTGCTAAACCACTGGTTTTTAAGCTAAAGACTTTATACAACTGATTTTCAATCCTTTTGCCAAACAAAGACACCGCGATAACTTCTCCACTATTAGGGAACCACTCCCACCTAAAATCCAGGTTTTGAGTGTATTGATTGATCAGATTAGGATTACCCACAACCAATCCCATTTGGAAAGCATCAAATTCAAATACATTGGTAATCTCTCTTAATTCGGGTCTGGCAAGTGTAGTATTAAAACCAGCCCTGAAGTTCATATTTTCCCTAAAATTATAAGTAGTGTTCAAAGAGTAGTAAGGCTTATAACCAGGTTTATAAACGGAGTTAGGGCTCATTAAAGTAAGCGGAATATTGGTGCCCGGTGCGGTTAAAGCCGGATCAAGGAATACACCAGAGGTATCTACCGCCGACTGGATATTGGTAGATTCGAAACGAACACCACCGGTTAACCTTAAATCTTTGGTCAATTTTAAATCCAGCATGGCGTAAGCCGCTTTGGTCTCAAAAAAACCGGTATAGTTGTTTGGTGATTTCTGGCTGTTGTATAAGAATCCTCCTACCGGGCTTGCGCCTTCGCCCATACCTGCAGTTGGTGCATGGATTCCAATAATCTCATTACTCACCAAACGATCGAGGTTTCCGGAAACCGTATACAATGGCAACGATTTATTGGAAGAAAAATTAGAGCCCGGTAAGAACAACACATTCTCTGTAAATACACGGTCGCGGTTCAGGTAATTTACCCCGGTTTTTAGCTCCTGCTTTTGCCCGAATAATTTAAACGGCACTGTTAAATCTGCCTTATAGTTATAATTGGTCTCGTCCAGGTTTCTGTAACGCCGACCATTGGGCTCTGCCTGAATAATTCCATAAGCACCAAAGCCGTTAACATAACCAGAAGAAAGTGCATATAAATGCGAACTGTATACCTGGTCCGGAATGGTGTTACCATTGCCGGTGGTAGGGCTACCATAATACCCGCCGTTACGTGGTGTATAATCTGCCAGGGTTACAAACCGGTAATCAGGATCATTCTGACCAGCCTTAGAAGAGGAAATGTTGTAACTTAATTTAGGCGAGTAGTCTGATTCCAAAAACTTATGCTCTCCCTGAAGGTTAAAGGTATTTAGTGTACGATAACTCTGTTTTAAAGAATAAATGGTACTTTTCACTTCTCCTGGCAACCCGGTATATTCGTAACTCCCATTCATATTGGTGGCTTGTGTTTCACCTCCCCAGCTACCCAGATACTGCATGCTAATTTCATTTCGGGTATCGAAGCGATAAGTTAAACCACCCAAAACACCATAATTAAGTGTTTCGTTACCTGTATTTTCCTTATAGGTCTGGTACCGGCCCATGTAAAGATTGTTCGGAGTAATGTAATTTGGAATATTTCTTGGACTGCTTACCTGCGGGTTTCCGGTTACCACACCCTGATAAATACTGTATTGCTGAATATCACCACCCGAAATATCTGTGGTACGGCGATAATAGTTACCGCCAGCTATAATACCCAGTTTATGCTTTTTAAACAAGGTATAACTATTACCAAAAGTTGCAGAGTATAACTGATTTAATGGAGCCTGTTTATATTTGGTAGTCAGCACAGGATCAAAGCCCTGCATTATCCCGTTAATACGACCAACTTCCTGCTTTGCCGCGGGACTGTACCCGCTGTTCGAAATCATATTCTGGATCTGGTTTAACCCACCTTTATACTGTGTGGCCAGGTTTAAGAAATCAGCAGACAAATTCTTGTTATTGATCTTATCCCCCAAAAAGCCCATATCGCTATTGAAAAAACTATTATACTGTCCCCCTATCCCGATATTTGAGTTAAAACCAGATTGAATAATTACATTCACCACCATGCTATCGGGCACAGACTTGGTTTTCAATTCTACAATACCTGCTGCTGCATCTGCAGGTTTATCAGGTGTAACTGTTTTATAAATGGTAACATTATCTAAAAGAGAGGCGGGTACCAGATCGAAAGGAATTGAACTTCTGTCAGGATCTGACGAAGCTAAGCGTACGCCATTCAACTGGCCAACTACACTCCTGTCTCCCAAACCACGGATAGCTACATATTTATCATCAGTTACTGTAACCCCAGGCACTCTCTGCAGCGCCTGTGTTGTAGTAATACTTGCTGTCCGTTCTATCTGAACTGCAGATATGGCATCTTGTACAATAGCCGCTTTTTTACGCTCGTCGAGCACCGCCACCTCTGTATTTGTCTTCCTACGGGCCTGAACAGTTACCTCGCCCAATTGGGTAGAGGATGATTTCAGTAAAATTCTCAACTCTTTAGTATTCGCATCAACCTTAATTTCTCTACTCTGATAACCGATGTAAGAAATCACAAGTATCGCTCCGCCCTCAGGTACGGTAATACGGAACTTACCATTCATATCAGTAGATGCGCCACCACCCATTGTTTTAATGCGAATACCTACGCCAATTAGTGTTTCACCAGTTTTCTCATCTACAATCGTTCCTGAGATAATTATGGGGACTGGTTTTTTAGTAATTACAACATAACCCTCAATTACTTTATACTCCAGATTAGTATTGTTTAAAACTTTAGCCAGTGCATCGGCCACAGTAATCTCAGTAGCATCTATGCTTATTTTTTTTGTGATTTTATTTAGCAGGCTTACCTGGGCATTGATCTGTATGTTCGATTGCTTTTCTATTGTACTTAAACAATTTTCGACACTTGCATTTTCCAGCTTAAGCTTAATTTTCTGATTCAAATTCTGACTGCGAACAGAGCTGGCAAATAGCACTCCAATAAATGTGAGGTTGACAGCGATCAGAAGGAACGAGCATTTCATAAAGAAATAAATTTTATCTGTTACCAGATTGTTATTAGCCATCTTGCTAAACTTCTTTCTGATGATAATAGCACCTTTTAATAACATGCTAATAAATCGAAAAGAAGAACGCAGATGTAATCCTTTTTGCATATTTTTGATCATTACGGGTTTTCGCCAGTGGCGGATATCTGTTAATATTTATCTCTGGGCTGATGCGTCTTCGAAAACAACCAGCTCGTTGATGATTTTTGCGTCCTCCTTAGCGGGAGGGCGTTTCTTTTTTTAAGTCCAGGTGTTACATATCTTGTCCTTTCCGATTAATTAATAGTAATGTGATTGCCTTGAATATGATATTTAAATTGTCCCGAGACACTTAAAATCTTCATTAAGGTATTGATAGGTACATTTGCCGTCAGGTTGACTTTTAACAACTTTGAAGCGTTTTTTTTATTTTTAAAACTGATTTCCACGTCATACCACCGCTCCAGAATATTTGCGATTTCTGATAGAGGGACTTTATTAAACACCAAACGTCCATCTTTCCATCCGCTGATATCCTTAACCACTACAGAGCCTAATGTTTTTATATGATCAGTTTCATTCCATGTTACGGTTTGCCCGGGCATCAATATGGCAATTGATTCTGTTTTGTTAGTGGCATGCCTATCCACGCTAACCTTACCTGTACTTACAGAAACAGTAACCGGCTTATTAATAAATGCATCTACTTTAAAAGAAGTACCTAATACCTTGGTTGTGATTATTCCGGTATGGATAATGAATGGTTTCTTTGGATTTTTAGTAACCTCGAAAAAGGCTTCTCCTTCCAGATTTATTTCTCTGGTACTTCCATTAAATTTTTCTGCATAACGCAATTTACTCTCAGGCCCAAGATAAACCTGTGAGCTATCAGGCAGCGTTATAATCGTTCTGCGTCCGCTAGGGTTATGTTTTTCTACATAAGCAACCACTAATGACTCATTGCTTCTTTTGGATGTAATAACCCAAAGTCCGGCCCCAATAAATAATGTTGCCCAGATTGCTGCGTATTGCCAGTTCGTAATTCTTTTAATAAATGGAATAGGCGTATTTTTTGCAACGGTTATTTCTGAGTTTAGAGATTCTTCATTGATCCGCTGATGTATTTTTCTTTTCCAGTCAGCCATCTGCTGTGAGTGGTGGTCTGTATCATTGGCATTAGTTTCATTTACCCATTGTTCATTCCATACTTCATCAAACAGTTGCTGAGCATTCTCCTGCTTAAGAAAGTCTCTCACTAATTTTAATTCCTCCTTATTACAGAGGCCGGCAAGGTATTTTTTAATGAGGGCCTTATCTATTTTTAAATTCATTGTATCTATCCTTCACCTACAAGACACCGATAAACGTTAGGCAGGGTGAGCGGAAATGAAAAAAAATTAAAAAAAGATAATAACAGTTAGTAGGATCGTGATATCGATGTGTTCTTTAAGACTCTCCCGCAGATATTTGAGCGAAACCAGCATCTGGGTTTTGATTGTATTTACAGAAAGGTTCATGCTTTCTGCAATTTGCGGATAAGTCATTTGTTCTTCACGACTTAGTTTAAAGATTTTCCTTCGCTGCGGGCTTAGCTGGCTTAGTTTCAGCTGGTATACCTGTTCCAATTCCTTGTACTGAAGACGATGGTCTGCTGAATGGCTAACAGTAGCCGCCTGCTCTGGCAAAAAACTAATGTCTGCAGTGAGCAGCTCCTTTTTACGGAGATGATTGAACATCACATTTTTCATTGCTGTAAACAAGTAGGCACTGAATTCTCCGGTAACCTCCAAATCCATCCTTTTTTTCCAGATGTTGAACATCAGGTCCATAACCAACTCTTCGGCCACGGCGGAATTTTTAACGTAGTTCAAGGAGAACTGGTAGAGTTTACCAAAATACCGTTCAAACAACTGATCATATGCCCTCAGGTTGTTCAGGCGACATTCTTCAAGTAGCAAGTGGTCGGATAGTTTGTGGTAATCTTTTATCATTCGCTGAACAAATAATTCATTCAGCAAAACTAAATGTTTAAAAAGCCTCCTGCATTACCATAATGTTAATTGTAATATTGTTCTTCGGATCTTGTTAAGAGATGCATCTCAAAGGACATTCAACCTTTATTTAAAAGCGTTGTTTTGGCTTGTAAGTTGATAAAAGGCCTAAAATATCATCCCTGGTGACCAAAGCAGGATTATTGAACTGCCTGTCTAAAAGATAAGCAGGTATATCAAAAGCACCCCCGGTAGTAATCACTGAAATACCTGCATTTATTTTTCTATATGACTGATATTCACCTATTCCCGGATCAAATTCTTGGGCTCTCATCAGCAGTTCATAAATTACATATACAGAGAATTTCATGCAATAAAATTACATGATTTAAATAACATTAAATTATCATTTATTTAACAATGGACAACATATTTTGCTCATTGATTTGACCTTTCGGCAAGTCAAGTACATAGTAAAGTACATCTTCAGTAGTTCCATCAAGCCAATTACATGCTTCTCGATGGCTGTATCGAAAGCCAAAATGTTGGTTAGCGGCTTTGGAAGCAATATTGCTCTCCCGGTGGCTTACACTTAGCCGCTTGCCGTACCTATAGTGGGTAAATAGTCGCCTTTTTTACTTCAGTAGATGATGCATTGACTTATGAAGTTATCGTGTTGGCAGACTGCTTTGATAACGTTCAATTAAACGCAGTAATACCTCGGTCGGAACAACCAGTGTAGTTGTCCTGCTGGAACGCGCTATATTAATGCCACAGAAACGATTCTTAAGGTCAAAAACAGGACCGCCACATTCCTCGGGCTTGACCCTGCCATCATGACTAAACACCTGCGTAAACCCATCGCGTCTGATGCTTTTACCTCCATTAAACAGTTCTGCTGGATGCGTTGATAAAGGCGATTTGAATACATCCAAAGTCAGGTTTTTGAAATAGAGTTGATCTAATCGCTTTATCTTAAAGGTAAGTGAATCAAACGGCCAGAACTTCATCAACTCGGCTCCATAGTCTTCGGGCTTATTGATCGCCATATCATTGATACTTAGAACCCGATCACCTACGGCTATCCCACTTATTCCGGCCGGAGAACCTGCCTGGACTGCAGTAATCACAATGTTGCTATCTTTGAATGTAGCCATAGCCCCTAAATATCCAATGCTAAACCTTTTTGGGGCATTAAAATACATACTCCCGATTACACTGACCTGATCAGGGCGATCTGGTAGCGGTGAAATCAGAAATTTACCCAGTCTTTGAAAGGATAAGCTATCCCGGTTAAACTGTTTTAATTGTATACCGCCCTGAATTGAACCTATCGGTTGCAGCAGCACAAGGTCGTTTTCAGGATCACGCAAAATGACTTTAAGCGCAAAGGATTTATTCGCAGTAAATACAACCGGATCTTCGCCAATTAAGGAACTCTTACTGATCACAAGACTATTGATGACATTGTTACCAACGGCTGATCTTGCAGTCAGGGAGATTAGAGTTCCATTAATTTTTTGTGTTTTGCCATGTACCGTACTGCTAATACCTAAACAACTCTCCTTTAGCTCTGTAGTCAGGGTAGAAAAACTACCCTGTTGATCTTGGAGGGCAGGAATATTCAGAATTGCCGATTGAAGCGGATCATTGCCAACAGCATCCTCATTTGAAGGGAGTGCACCGTAAGTTTTGGAGACATTTAAGGCTGTCCAGTATTTCCGGTAAAGATCGATAGGGATCTCATAATTTTCATCTTCATCGGTTCCAATTGCACTGTGTAACGCAACAACCCGTCCAAAATGATCAAACAGCGGACCCCCTGAATCCCCCGGCTCCATGACGCAAGTTGATTGAATAAACCCAAACTGATTTTTCAGATCCGTGATCCGGCCAAACCTAAGGGTTGGCAGTGTTTGATTTAGTGTTTCCGGGTAAGCGATACTTAAACAAGGTTCATCTATCTTTAGGGAAGATGACCAGCCCATTTCGGCATAAGGCCAGGCACCAGCTTCGATGATTTTCATGAGTGCTACATCGGGAAACATCTTATTCTCAGTAAATTCAATTTCACCGAGCCCGCGTGCGACATGCGATTTCCCATTAGGGAACATGATTAAATAAGTATTATCAGGTTGATTCACATGTGCCGCTGTTAGAATATGGCCTTGGGCAGTAACCACTACACCCGTAAACTGAGCACTAGTCTGCACCTTTTTCAATGTATCATAACCCCATATCCTTACACTAGCACCGTATGCTTTTTTTACGGCTATAGATAATGTTTCTTCTAGTTTTTTGGGACGAAATTTCTGACCGAAGCATTGGGCAGACAGCAGTAGTAGGAATACACCTGTAGTAAATGTTTTTTTTATAATGATCATTACCATTTTTGAAAGATACATGTTGATTTCGTCACGTATTGTGCATTTCTGCCCCGGGCAAAACCATAAAGGTATTGCCCGGGGCAGAAGGCAATTGCTGCAGTTGCTTAATTCAGCAATTCAGCTAGTTTCTTGTTCAGCGCCTCCCCCACCAGGTGACTGCCGATAATCTTTCCTTCAGGGCTGATCAGGAAATTTGCCGGAACACCCGAAATGCCGTACACTTTGCGGGCATCATTGTCCCAACCTTTAAGATCAGATACCTGTGTCCAGGTCAGGCCATCTTTCTTGATGGCATCCAACCATTTCACTTTGTCCCCATCTACAGAAACGCCTAGTATTTCAAAGCCTTTGCCTTTGAAAGCAGCATATTGCTTAAGCAGGTTTGGGCTTTCTGCCCGACATGGAGAACACCAGCTCGCCCAAAATTCTACCAGTACCAATTTCCCTTTGTAATCTGATAAGGAAACGAGCTTGCCATTTACATCTTTCTGTGTAAAATTTGGCGCAACGGCACCTAAAGCAGTCACCGTATGTGCATTTAATAGTTTATAAAGACCTTGTCCCCCATAAGACAGACGAAGTTCCTCACCAAGCTTATTAAAGATCGGCATGGCGATCGCTGATTCCAGATTGTAGCCACTTACCAATTCAGATAATGCCTGCAACGCGAAATAAGAGTTGGGGTTAGCTTTGGCAAACTCCAACATCTTTTCTCCACGTGATTTTCTGAAAGCCTGTACCTGTTTGTCCAATACTTTAAAATACATTGTGTCTTGCTGCTGTTCAGGCGTTGCCCTATTGATGGTAACATTCGCATTATGGTGCACAGTCATTACAGTAGGCCCCACCCGGTCATCAAAAGCTTTCATTTCATCATAAACCTTTGAGCCTGTCCATTTTGCATTGTAGAGTGAATCTGCAGACGTAATGCTGATATCTTCCTTTCCGAAGTTGACATAGATCACATCCCCCAGTCCCTTGGTACCGTAAATTTCTTTGTCTCTGATGCCTTCACGCGAAAGCGTCATCCGCGAAGAAGCAATGCCTGCAATATTCCCTGAAAATTTAAATTTGCCATCAACCAATTCCACAGAATCAGTGCGACCATTGCCCTCAGAAGTATAATCAAGATAAATCTTCGCTGGTTTGTTTAAATTTCCTATTTTTCCTGTGATGGTAAAATTAGGCGTTTGTGCGGCCACTGCAACAGGTGCAAGGGCGGCAAGAATTAAAAATTTTAGTTTCATATGTTTTATAAGTTTTATTTATCGTACTGCCACATCTATCGGAGCACCTGGGATTCCTTCAATCTTTTTGATGAATGTTCCCAGTTTTCCGGTTGAAATATCCAGGTAGTAAATGCTACCTGCTACACCCACCATAATGGTTTCTTCATTTTCAGAAAGTCTGATCATCGTTACTTCCCCTCCACCAAAATCGGTTAACAACTCCCTTACATCTTCATTGATTGGGTTATATCTATATACTTTAGATCCTGAGCTAAGGTAGATGATTCCGTTTTTGGCACCTTGCCATTTGGTTTTCTCTGTGATGAGTTCCTGGCGAATAAAAAGGCGTTTTCTTAATGGGCTAAAGGTAAAAGGGCCAGTAAATTTCACATTGAAAGAGAGCTCGTAGATTTTTCCCTCTCCACTTTTGCAATAAGCAAAGCAGTCGCTGCTGTTGAGCTGTTCCATATGAATCAGGTCCATCCCTACATTTTTCGGATCAAATATTGCAGTCGATTCAGAATCGTACTGCGTACCAAAATAGGTGGGCCCATTATATACGTTGAGCCTGACAAACTGTTTTAGATTGCGTTCGAATCCGATAAAATAGGTCCCCTGGTTTTGGTTAAAATTCATAATAAATGAAGGTGCGAGTTGATACTCGCCTTCGGCCGCGCTAAACATGCCATAAGTAGGTGATTGGTCCCAGGTATTGGTTGTTCCGTAGGTAAGTGCATTGCTGATCACACCGGCCAATATACCTTGAGGATGCTGTTTGAGCTGGCCAACCTCCAGTTTATCGGGCTCAGCAAAAAAATTATCAGCAATGGTGTTAGGGTATTTTGGATCTTCCTGCATAGTATTGGCATTTAATCGTATTCCACCACCTTTAGTGATGATCCAATAGCCAAGGAGTGTACCACCTGTAGTAGTATTTTTCATCAGGAAAAGATTCATAGGGTCTTTTGGTAGGTCTTTTCCTTGCATAGCCTGATACAGGCGCGCCTGCACTTCTCCGTCAGTCTTAATAAACGAGAACTGAGTGGTGCCGTTTTCCAAGCTCAGTACAGCGGTACCTGAGCCGAATTCTGTACCCCCATCTACGAAGAAATCGTGGAAATATTTCATTCCGTTTGTCTTATTGTAAACAGTAAGGCGAGCTTCATACCTTTGGGCCTCCAGGCCAAATATGATTCTAAGTGCCGGCCCGATAAATTTCACATCGTTACCCGTCATCACGCTTATGCGCCATTGCAGTTCTATGTCATCTCCCTTTGTATTTTTTATAGTGGGCTTGATGATTAAACTATCTCCAACTACAGCAGTATAAACTGAATCAAGATTTGACACTTCTGGTGCAGCGGGCATATTGATTTCATAATCGCCCAAATCTTTATGACAGGCAGACAGGGCGATTATAGTCAATATTATTAATCCTATTTTTTTTCTAAGGCTCATCTTTATGTTTTTAAATAACTTCTTTTCCATTTTCATCTATGAAGTAATATTTTCCAGTCTGTGTATTTTTCCTCAGCAGCGTTTTTTTACTAGGATTTCCGGTATTGAAAAAATAATAACTATCCGAATTTCCAGGGGTTACTTCTTCCAACACATACCCCTTAGCCACATTCTTGGTAACCCAATTAAAAGGATTGTTCATCATGATGGTGAGCAAGCCAGTATAGTAAAGGTTTTTAGGTGCATCCAGGCCACCTTGAGAACCGGTGGTCATAGAAGTTTGACCGGTCGTGATGTAAAACAATTCGTGCTTGGTCCTTGAATAATTGGTCAGCCACGTATCCCACCAGTCTGGTTTTTCCAATTTGGCAGAAAATACTACTTTAGCCCGCAGCATTGTGGGATTTTTTACACCAAAATCATCAGAAGCAATCAGCTTGATAATGATAGAAACCGATTTTTCTTCCAGAATCTTATCCTTGTTGTACATGATGACCGGAATATAGGCCGTACCCGCGTCCGCCGGCATGGTGTAAGTGCTTTTCAATGGCTGATAGTGTTGTTCGGGAATAGCTGTAGATGAATCCGATTCTACCCGTACATTGTACGTTCGGGCAACAGATGTTCTTATCCCTGACAGCCGGACAGGTAACAACAAGGTGTCCTGAGCTTTGGTAGGCGTATAGGCAAAGGTCCTGACAAGGCTATCTTTGTCACCATTGTATATATCGAAATAGACATTGGCTTCATTACTAAACACCATTTCTTCTGCTTTTTTGCAGGAGGCAATGGACAATAGTAGCAGGATGATGATGATATATGATTTTATAGTTCTCATAATTATGTTCTTATAAATTATCTGCCTCCGTAAACAATTTCATCATTCGGAAGTGGCAATACGAATATTTTATCTGAAGGCGGGATTGCACTTCCTGTTGGTGCAGCAATAGCTTTATTAAGTCGCTTGTACATGTAGAACATCTGGCCTTCAGCAAGCCATTCTTTGCGGGCTTCTTTTAATAATTCATTAATAAGACCGTCTTCCGAAGGAACTGTTAGCTGATTTTGAAATCCTCTGGCAGCACGTACTTCATTAAAGTATTTCAGCGATTGTACAGGATCTGTTGCATAGCTACATTCAGCAGCGATGTAATACATCTCACTTAGCCTTATTGCGGGTGCCATCAGGTAATGCAAGTTGGCATTTGCCTCTGTACTGAGCGAGTTTCTATTGTACTTTACAATGTCATACCACCTGCTGCTTACATCTGCCATTAGCGTAAGCCACTGTTTGAAGCGAAGGTCTTCTCCCCCAACGGTACCCGCTTCATAAATTAACCTTGCATCGTCTTCCAAAAGGAAGAAACCACGGGTACCACTTTTAAACCAGTTTTCTTTGATGTCTTTTGCAGAGCCGGGGATATACCAACCAAATAACAGTTCCTTGTAAAGGATACGGTCTTTTTTTGCTTCATCAAAAGCAATAAAATCGCTTTGTGCGGTCCAAGGGAATTTATCCGAGTCGATCACTTCCTTGGCATTTTTCAGTGCATTTACTTTATCATTTTTATAAAGATAAACCCGGGCCAGTGTCCCGCACACCGCGTAGTAGTTCAGGTGATGTCTTCTGTTCTGGAGGAACAATATTGGGGAGCTCTCTTCTGTATTTTTGGTTGTATCTGTGACCAGTGGGTAGTTGACTTTATATCCCGCGCTGCGAATGGGATCATTAGTCATTAAGGTTTTAGCTTGTTCCAGATCTTGAATCAACAGACCCATTACTTCGGTAACCGACGACATTGGCGTAACCTCCTTGGAGTATTTTTTTGCGAATGGTATTCCGGGAGCTGTTGGGTTTTTGAGGTAAGATGGGGCAAACAAACGCAACAGGTCGAAATGTAAATAAGCCCTTAGGGCTAAGGTTTCACCTTTAATCAATTCATAGTTTGATCCGGTAAATACATTTTTACGCTCATCGATATTACTCAATATCAAATTGCAATTGACAATGGCACTATACAGGCCGCTCCATATTTTGTCCTTACGTTCAATGAATTTTCCATTGGTGTAGTTGTACAAGGAAGTTTGTCTGTAGTCCTGTCCGTCCGTACCAATAGAAAAATTTTGGGCAAGCGCTTCAGTAGTTCCAAATGTCAGCTCTTTCCCATATAGGTCATGACTGGTGCTCTTGATGTATATTCCATTTAAAGCTTCCATGAAACCATTTTCGGTACTGAAAAGAACCGGAGCCGATATTTCTGATTCTGGCTGAACTTCCAGCCATTTTTTACAGGAACTCAATGAGCCCGCAAGTAAAATGAAACCGATTAACAACTTAATGTTCATATTTTTATATTTTATCTGTTAAATAGTAAGACCTAAAAAGTAGCGTTGACCGAAAAAGTGATGCTTCTTGCAAAAGGATAATCAATCCCTCTTTCCTGTTTAATTGAGGACCATCTTGTTACCTCATTGGCAGTTACGGCAAACCGTAAGTTAGACATCGACAGTTTTTTGGCATATTTCTGATCTATATCGTAGGATAAATAAAGCGACTGCAGATTAAGCAGATTATCCTTTTGAACAAATCTGGAATTTACTTCTGTAGTGCCTAAATCTGCGATGTTTTTGTAAAAGGTCAAGTCACCGGATTGTTTCCATTTTCCTTCAAATACCCGCTTATCTACATTGTACCTTGCATCTGCGTTCTCTACCCGATCGACCAAGGTCTGGTTGTACGTATCCCCTCCAAAGTAAGTCTCGAAATTAGCAGTAAGATTAAAGCCTTTATAGGTGAATGTTCCACCGAAATATCCATTGACCTTTGGATCGGCATTGCCTACCACTACGATATCTCTTTTGTCGTAATCGTAAGTAAGTGTCCCATCTCTTTTTACATAAAGCTCACGACCGTTTTCAGGATCTATACCTAAGGAACGTACTGCATAGATGGCATTGATGGACTGACCTTCATTATACCTCAACAAGGGTACTCCTTTGAAACCTCCATCCTTTTGATCTACTGATTGCAGTTCATCGGCTTTGTCATTGTATTTTTTCAGGGCGTTGGAAATCCTGACAATACGATTTCTATTGGCTACCATGTTTGCTGTCAGGTTTACCGACCAGTCTTTTCTGCGAATGGCATCCCATCTTATCCCCAGTTCAGCTCCTTTATTTTCCATATCCCCAAGGTTCTCTTTGTAAGAAAGGAAGCCCGTTGATGGGGGAAGCGTGATGTCTGCAAGGATATCTTTGGTAAATTTCCTGTAAACTTTAGGAGAAATGGTTAAACGGTCTTTAAACAGACCTAAATCTATACTGATATCGGTCATTAAAGTTTTTTGCCAGGAAAGATTTTCGTTGCCATAATTGTTCACTGTGGCACCGATACCGGTTGAATACCAGTTATCAGACGAGTAGTTGTAAGTCGTTCTGGAGAGATAGGGATCAAACAATACAGAGCCGGTAAGTCCCGTTGATACCCTCAGTCTAAGCTGACTGATGACACTGTTGTCTTTGAGGAAATTCTCGTTGTGAAGATTCCAGCCCAGTCCGAATGACCAGAAAGGCGCAAGTTTATTGTCCACACCAAATTTGGAAGAGCCGTCAATCCTTACGGTAGCATCCATCAGGTATTTGTTGTCATAGGAATAGTTCATGCTCATGAATGAGCCGAATAACCTGGACCGCTCAAGCCTGCTGTAAGGCCTTCCATTTTCTGCATATCCTTTCGCAAATCCGATGTTTGAAAACCGGTCATTGGCAAAACCCAAGGCAGTATACTCCTTGGCATCCGAGAGCTCGGTACGTATGTTTACACCGGCCATCACGTTAAAATAGCTTTTGGCTATTTGCTTTAGCCAGGTTAAGCGGATATTTCCGTCCCAATAGGTTTCTTTCCTGTTTTTGTTGGTATATTCTCCCTTTTCATCAATTTTTGCCGTTTCATAGAGGTAATATCTATTAGCAAGGGGAGAAATGAAGATGTCATCTGTATTTGAACGGCTTGTTAAACTCATCTGCCCCCTTAGTTTAAGGTCTTTCATTAGCTCCAGTTCAGCAGAAAGGTTATCGATGATCTCCATATAAGAGGATTTGTTAAAACTGCTCAGTTGTGCATCGTATAACGGGTTGAAAATATAGGATTTTTCACCTGCTGAATTTTCCCAGATATCTATCACCCGGGTAATGTTTCCATTTGCATCGGTCATCGGATAGTAAGGGTTTGTTTTTACATAGTCCGCGAAATTGCCATAGGGAGATTCATTTCCCGTCACCTGAGTAATAGAAAGGTCATTTCTGAATTGAAATTTGTTGACATTATAAGTAAAGTTCATGCCCCCGGAATACTGGTCCCTTGCAGAAGCTTTCATCACTCCAGGCCTGGTTTGGTACCTCAGGTCAACACCATAACGGAATGCCTGAGAACCACCTTCCAGATACACAGAGTGCTTCTGTCCGGCCGTGGTACGAACCGGCTGCGACAACCAGTAAGTGTTTACCCCTCCGATTACGTTTGCGAACTTATGATAATACAGTTCCTCTAAATGATCCTGAGGGATATTCTCGTGACTAGAGTCGTACAGGCCGGCAAGCACTTCATATCTTAGTTTATCTTCAGCATTTAGCACCTGATAATCACTCAGGTCTGCTCCGGTAACATTCAATTCGTAATTATAGCTCACCCGTAACTTACCCTCTTTTGGTGCTTTGGTTACAATAACCAACACGCCGTTAGCGGCCCTGGCTCCGTAGATGGCAGTAGCGGCCGCATCTTTTAGCAGGGTAACCGATGCCACACGGTTTACGTCCAAATCAAATACTTTTTGCACATCAACTTCATAGCCATCCAGGATAAATGCCGGCATGTTCACGCCACCCGAAATCGCATCCCTTCTCAATACTTCGCCATCACCACTTGGCAATGCCGAAGATCCACGTACATTAATGGAAGGTATTCTGTTTGGATTTGAACCTGCAAGATTGTTTTGCACAAGCCTGAATGACGGGTCAAAAGCACCTATACTCTGTAAAAGATTTTGAGGATTTATGGTTTTTAGCTGATCTCCGGAGATCGCTATAGCAGTGCCCGTAAAGCTATCTTTTTTTATGGTTTGATAACCGGTGATCACTACATCATTCATTTGAGTAACCTCATCTTCGAGTTCAATGTTCAGGAACTTCTTCTCTCCAACCTTTACCTCCTTTACCTGATAACCTACGTAAGTGAATAAAAGTACGTCTTCTGGTTGCGCAGCGATCCTGAATTCTCCGGCAGCATTGGTCTGGGTACGAATATTGGAATTCGACTTGAGCGACACATTCACCCCAGGCATGGGTTGCCTGGTTTTGCTGTCTGTCACCTGACCAGAAATCTCGACAAAGTTATTTTTTATGCTTTCTAAGGTTTTATTGCCGATCTGGTTCCTGATGACAATGGTATTGTTTATAATATTGAAGGTCAGACCCTGCTGTTCCAGCACGGCACTCAGGGCCTCACTAAGCGGTACATTTTTAAGTGCAACATGAATTTTCACACGGTTCACATTAACCTCTTCGCTGTAAAAAAAGAGATAGCCTGTTTGCTGTTTAATGTCCTGAAAAACAGTCTCAAGTGTGGTGTTACGTCTGGAAACACTTATTTTTTGCGAATAGCTTGCGGCGGACAAATGCATGGCGCCGATCAGTAATAAAATAGCAGTTAATTTCATCACTATAAGGAATTTGTACTTTACCCTCCGCATTTCGCACGCGGGGTTGTAAAGAAAAGTTAATTTCATACTTTTGGAATAGAATTAAGTGAATAAATAACAGCCCGGCCTCAACATCTGGCTGTTGACCTTTTTTTGAGCCGGAAGTGGTGAGACACTTTCGGCTTTTTAGTCCTGTGGTTCCTAGTGGTGGTGGTGTAGTTTTCTTATCATCTGATAAATGGTTTGTAGTTAAAAATTCGGTTAGTTTTGTATGGTGGTTTAGGGTTGTTCATTATTGGAAGGGTCATACGATACATATACCGTTTTGCCCTTTAAGTTCAGTTTTATCTGATTGAGCTCAAGGATTTTAAATACCTCAGAAAGTTTGCTGTTCCTGGATATGCCGCCGAAGAATTTCTTATCAGGAATAGCTCCGTTATATACTATCTTAATGTTATACCATCTGGAAATTTCGCTCATTACAGATTTCAGGTTATCCCCATCAAAAATGAACACGTCGTTGATCCATGCCATCTCCTTATCCAGATTAACCTGAGCGGTAGCAATGGAACCGGTACTTTCCCTGCTAACGCTGGCCTGCTGCCCGGGAAAAATAATTATATGGTGCTTTCCGGCTACAACTTTAACAGAGCCCTCAACAAGCGTAGTTTTGATTGCACTTTCATCTGCATAGGCCTCCACATTGAAATGCGTCCCCAAAACCTCTACTGTTTGTAAACCTGAAATCACCTTAAAAGGATGTTGAATATTTTTGGCAACTTCAAAATAAGCCTCGCCATGGAGGTCAACTACCCGCTCCCTCCCTTTAAATGAGGTCGGAAAGCTTACCGAAGAAGCTGCATTAAGTTTGATCCTGGAACCATCAGAGAGTACAACAGTATATTGACCGCCGTTTGGAGTGGTTATGGTATTCATTGCAGTTTCCTCAGTTAAATCTGGGCTGGCTGAAACCTGATAGATCACTTCTCCATTATCTTTTTTAGTGATGTTGATCCCCGACTGCTGTGCGACCTCTCCTGTTTTAACCTCGTTCAATACAATTTTATTCCCATTAGCTAGTGTAAGCACCGCTTTATTACTTCCAGGAACAACGGTACGATCCATTTGTGCTAGCAGATCATTTTTTTGCCGGTAAGAGACCAGATAAATTGCAACCGAAACAAGCAGCAGCGCAGCTGCGGCAGCGCCGTATTTCATCCAGCCATAACTTAGTTTTCGGACTCTCGGACGTTCAATTCGCCTGTCAATATTTGCTTTAATATCATCTCTTAATTCCGAAAACTGAGACTCGTTGTCACCATTAATCAGCCCGTCATTGACCTCAAACATATTGTAGTAAGACTCCAGGAATTTTATTTCCTCAGAACTAGCAGTTTGTTGTCTATATTTTTTAAGAATTTCTCTAAAATAGTTTTTGTAGGCGCTTTTCATGATCCGTTTTATACTTATATGAGTCGAAAAACTCAAATTAGCCCACGCGGTAAAAAAATTTTTATTTTTTCACATTACATCAATGAAGAAGCCGCTTTTTTACCGTGCCTGATAGTATAACATAACGGCATAAAAGAGCATTAACGATGTTCTGAGCTTATTCAAAGCCTTGCCTAATTGATTTCGCACTGTTTTTGGAGAAATCTGCAGCCTCTCAGCAATTTCCTTGCTACTTAAATCATCTTCAAAACGCATTCTGAAGATGATACGCTGTTGCGAAGGGAGGCTTTCAATCAGCTGATCAAAAGCTTCAAGAAATTCGTCATGTAATATTTTCGCATCAGCATCACCGAGCACGCCTTCAAGTTCAGCTGCAGTATCGGGAAGCGCCGCATACTTACCCTCTTTCTCGAGATGTTTAAATACCCCATTTCTGGCCGCAACATTTAAATAAGCAGGAAGGTTTTCAATAGGACTTGCTGTACCCCTGATCCAAAGCTGAACAAATACATCCTGAGCAATATCCTGAGACCGTTCCATATCATTTAGCCTTTTAAAGGCAGTATTAAAAACGAGTTTCCAGTATCTGTTGTATAAAATGTCAAACGCATACTTATTACCCTCACTCAGTTGGAGCAAGAGCTCATGGTCTCCGATACTATTTAGACTTTCAGGGCACATCTTCACCTATATCAACCAAATCTATAAATATTTATAATATTCCCTGCGCTCATTTAACATAAATAGCACTATACCTCTGCTTTTTAATACCTCTGATTAAAAATCCTTCCTCAATATTGACATTGGAGTGATTTTTTAGTAAAAAATAAAGCAAAGTTCACTACACATCAAGCGCAAGACTAATAAAACCACCACCTAAACTATAGTTTGTTAACTTTTTTACACCAGAGCACCCGTTTAGCAAAGATATCGCACATTCCTCATGAATTACAAATGCCTAAGGCCCGCATGGACAGTTAGCAAGAGTGTTCATAGAATAAAGCAGGTAAAATGTTAATGCAAGTTTATTTATAGGCTATTGCCGCGCTTGATGGCCCTGCTAATGGAAGAAGTGAGGTGGTTCTAAATCCGATAATATTAGCCCATCTGTTAAAGTCTGCAAATGTATAATCAAATCCCGTTCCTGTTTCAATCAGCATATTTAAACTCATCATCATACCAAAAACATTTTGCTTTCTTTCGTCATCTATGATGCCTTCAATAGCTACAAATGCCCCATTAGCTGGGAGAGCATCATAAGCTTTTTTCATTAAAGAAATTTTATTTTCTTCGTCCCAGTCGTGCAGGATGTTCCCCATTACCACAACCTCGGCATTGGGTATTGGCATGGTAAAGAAGTCGCCGCTTGCGGCTTTTACACGATCTGATAATCCGAATTGCTGGATGGTAGCGTTTGCAATAGGCTCAACCGGAGGCAGGTCAAAACTTGTACAATGCATATGAGGGTTATATTTTGCAACCATAAGCGAAAGCAACCCGGCTGAACCGCCTATATCAACTAATGTATTATATTTTTGAAATTCAAATTTTTGAGCAAAGGTCATAAAATTCCCCATTTGAATGCCGCTCATTGCATTGGTAAATTCTTTTAATTTTTCAGGGTCCTCATATATTAAACCGAAAAAATCCTCACTTCTTTTGGCTTCGTTTTGAGGAAGTCCCGTAAGCAGCCCCTCGCCTAAATTACCCCAAAATCCATATAAACGATTGTTCATCATTTCAAGGATACCTCCAATATAGGACGGCTTATTTATATCTAAAAATGTATCTGCATCAATGGCATTCGAATAAATGGCTGTTTCCAAAATACCTTCACGCGTTAAAAAACCAAATACAGTTAACGCATCTAAAAAATCATAAACATTTCTGTCTGTACATTTAAGTCCTAAAGTTTCTTTGACATCTTTGGCTTTCATAGTTTTCTTTTCCGAAAGCTTGCTGAATAATTGAAAACTCACAGCGGTCAAAAGAATTTTTGAAGCCCAAAAGCCTGTTCCAATTTTCATAATGTTTTCAGGCGATGGCTGATTAGTTTGCGGTTCCATTTTTTTTCAATTAATTGTCAGTTTTAATAATTGGTCGTGCCCCCGGAAAATTCTACTGAAGCCTGGTTATCTAAAATACAAAGATTAATTGGATATAAAGCCATTATCTAACTGAACAACAATAATTTACTGCAATTTCTAAACAATCTATCTGGCCTTCGATTGTACTGTTATCATCACTATCGAAATCTAATGTGCTTTTTGACCTTACCTGCATTATTCCCTTTGTACAAAAGGTATATGGACAATGGCAGTAGCAACATAACCAGGAGGCACACCAAAGCAGGCAAAAATATAATTTTTACAGCAGCGATAGCTTCATCCAGATCTACAATAGCCCTCAACATAAGGGTGGCACAAAGGCAGATCAGAAACAAAAGCAATGAGATTAGATAGTACCTGGTTCTAAGCATAGATTTTAAGATTTTATTGTGATTTCTGTCTGTTGGTATCTATACGAGTTGAGAATACAAAACGCTACAGACAATAATGCTATTAAAACAAGTGATAAATGCATGCTTTGATAGTAGTTGTTAGTACTGCTTCAGGAAACTATATAATGAGAAATATTTTCAACTTCGTTTAAAAACGCAACCAGTTTTGTATTTTAAATAATTGTTATCTTTAGTAAACCAATATAAATTAATATGGTAAATATAAAATCTAAAGAAATGCTATTTGCTGGACTAATGGGAGTAGGCGGTTTTGATCTTACTACTAAACTCCTTTACCCGATAAAATATCTTGCACCAACCTTTATAATATCATTAGCAGTTTGGCTTTATTGCTTTTATGTGAATAGGTCAGTAAGAAAATACGGGAAACAAAATAGTCGTGACAGTATTTTATGAAAATCGTAATACTAGACGGATATACACTGAATCCAGGGGACCTGAGCTGGGACGAGTTAAAACAATTTGGTGAAGTAACCCTGTACGATCGCACCCCAGTAGACAAAGTTGTTGAACGCACAAAAGGGGCAGATGTTATATTTACCAATAAAACACCGGTAAACGCTGAGGCATTAAACAGTCTTCCGGACTTAAGATACATTGGAGTCCTGGCCACTGGTTATAATATTGTGGATACCGCAGTGGCCAGGGAAAAGGGGATAACAGTAAGTAATGTACCAGGTTATGGTACTCCGTCTGTCGTGCAACTAACCTTTGGCCTTTTACTGGAACTTTGCCTACATGTACAGCGCCATAGTGATGCGGTAACCTCCGGCCGCTGGGCTTCCGCTCCCGACTTTTGCTTCTGGGATTATCCGCTGGTTGAACTGACAGGAAAAACAATGGGGATTATCGGATTTGGTGATATAGGCCGGCAGGTTGCTGATGTGGCCGCCGCATTTGGAATGAAAGTTATTGGAACAAGCCGGAACCGGACAGATCAGTCTCACCGCAGTAATTTTAAATGGGCAGAAATACCCGAACTGCTGGAGCAGTCAGATGTTGTCAGTATCCATTGCCCTCTAACACCTGAAACCAAAGGGCTCATCAATAAAGAAAACTTACAGCGAATGAAAAGCAGCGCTTTTCTTTTGAATACCTCAAGGGGCCCTATCATTATCGAAGAAGATCTTGCCGAAGCATTGAACAACAGTAAAATTGCCGGAGCGGGCCTCGATGTGCTTTCTGTTGAGCCGCCTGCGAAGGACAACCCGCTTTTCGGTGCAAAAAACTGCATCATTACACCTCACATCGCCTGGGCAACAAAAGAAGCGAGAGCCAGGTTAATGGAGGTAACTATTGCCAATTTGAATGCATATAAAAATGGGAATCCTGTAAACGTGGTAAACTTGTAACTGAAGACATGATGCACATCCTGATTTCCCCCAATGCCTTTAAACACAGTCTGAATGCCGAAGAAGCTGCGTTTGCTATTCAGGAAGGTTTAAGGCGAAGTAAGGCCGGTGTGACCACTGAGTGTTTCCCGGTAGCAGATGGCGGGGATGGTACAGCAACCTTAATTATAAAAAAATGCAAAGGCACATTATTGGATGTGGCAGTACACGATGCGCTGGGCAGACCAATAAATGCTGTATTTGGCCTGATCGATAATGGTGCAACAGCCGTTATAGAAATGGCAGACGCATCAGGAATAAGGTTACTTAAACCCGAAGAGCTTAACCCTTTGCGTGCCAATTCTTCCGGTACAGGGGAAATGATCAGAAAAGCACTTGACCAGGGGGTTGAAAAAATTATAATCGGCATGGGTGGCTCAGCTACTGTGGATGGTGGCACCGGCATTTTGCGTGCCCTTGGTGTCCGTTTCTTAGCAGCGAACGGCAATGAGTTAGCCATTCTTCCTGAGGATCTTAGAGATTTAGCGACTATTGACCTTTCAGCCCTTGACGAAAGAATATTGAAATGTGAAGTGATTGTTTTGTGCGATGTAGACAATATGCTACTAGGTAACCAGGGATCTGCGGCTGTATTCGGCCCGCAAAAAGGTGCCTCCCCGGATGAGGTAAAAAAATTGGACCAGGCGCTTAACAAACTTTCAGGCGTGGTTTTACACCATACAGGCAGGGATATGGCTGCGATAAAGTACGGAGGCACTGCAGGAGGCGCAGCTGCAGGCTTATATGCATTTCTGAATGCCCGACTGGTAAATGGAATAGATCATTTTCTTTCACTTACAGATTTTAATTCTTCACTGGAGCGGGCAGATCTGGTCATCACCGGGGAAGGGAGTATTGATGCGCAAACCTTACAGGGAAAAGGGCCTTTTGGCGTAGCATACCGTGCCAAACTTAAAGGGCTGCCTGTGGTTGCCTTCGCGGGGAAGGTGCCACTGAAACGGAATGTAAATTTACAGGCATATTTCGATGTATTAATGCCTATTGGAAACCAGCCAGACGATCTCACAACTGCGTTGGCATGTACAGCAGATAACCTTACACGGACAGCCGAAACATTGGGCAATATGCTGGTCTTGATGCCAGAGAAAAGAAGCTGAAATAAAAGGCATCAGGAACTGATCACTACATTTATGTTATCATGATGCATGTTTAAGTGATAATGGCCACTGCTCACCAGAATGGTGAGAAAAGTTACATATTTTGCTTCTGGTCGGAAAACAAAAAAAACCTGAAATCAGTTGATTTTCAGATTTTTAGTTGATTTTAATATTAGTCTATGCGGGGTAGCTGGGAGTCCCTTGCAACACCTAGAGGTCATTTTATCGATCATAATGGAGATTTACAAGAAAAAATGAGCGGATGTTTTAGGCTATTTTCCCTCACTGCTTTTCAATTTCCAAATAAAGCCATCCAGTACATAATGCGTACTTTGTGACAGTGCAAGTAAAGGGACTAGAAAAGTTAGTATACTGATGTCCATTATTTGTGGCAGGGAAGAGAAAATAGAAAATACGTTGGTGTGTTCCTTCCATATAAAACCATCCCACAAACCTTCCTCGATATAAGCCGGTAAAGTAAGTATTAGGATAAACACCAAAACACCATATTTACCAAATGTGGCACGCACCAACATATTCCCGAATGCGGTGCCGATTCACGAAGCCCTATTGCTCTATTGTAATGAATTGATTTAATGCAAATAAAGCCCTAGCCTAAATCCAATCTCATATCAACCTGTATATACCATAACAGGAAAAGCTGCAAAAAAATAATTCTGTACAGCTAATCAATAACTCATCCATTAAATTTAGGCTATTTGGTAGCCAATAGTTCCGAGTTAGAACGGTTGTTCCATTCCCCAAAAGATTTCTTTGCTAAAGCTTTAGCCTCGGAGACAGAGATATTGCCCACAATAGTCAGATATGCATTTGAAGGAATAATATTCTTACTATAAAATGCTTTGATATCGTTTAAAGTTATAGCCTGAAGTGATGCCTCTGTAATTGTTTCGGGATAATAGCGGTCTTTCGCATTCACACTAGTAATTACTTTTGCTAAGGCTGTTTCAAAAAAAGTTTGGTTTAAGGCAGGTTCCTGTATTGATTTTGAGAATATCATTAAGGTGGCAGCAAAATCGGAGGTATTTGCAGCTATATTACCGCCCTTATCGCTGAAATTCATCATAACGTTAAATACTTCTTGCACACCAGGTTTACTGCTTTCAGTTGCTCGTTCATCTGCTGTAAAACCTGCAAATATTTTTTTACTTTCCCCATTCTCTGCAACAATTATGGTCAACCCATTTTTTAGTTTAAAACTAACAGGATCTTTCATTGAAATGGACTGAGCACTGGCTAATTGGACAGATAATACTGAAATAATTACGATGATAAAGTTTTTAATAGTTTTCATAATAGCTTATATTTTTGTGAATTGATTAATCAAAACTATTGCTGAAACACGATCTGCGAAACGAAAAGGAGATAGAAAGGCAAATTCTGTCGTCGAAATGGGGATTTGAAGCGTTATAATTTATAGTGATGTTTAATACGGGCTGTACCTTTACTGAATAGAAATATTAACGTATATTGGATTAATAAATAGATTATTTCTGATGAATTGCTTAATTGTAGATGACCAGGCGGTATTTAGAGCCGTTTTAAAGAAATTAATAACTTTAGACCCATCCTTATTCTTGGTTGGTGAATGTACAAATGCCGCCGAAGCCCATCAGATTATTCTTAACAACGATATTGATATCATTTTTTTAGATATTGAGATGCCCAGAATGAGCGGAATTGAGCTAGCAAGATTGTTAGAGGGTAAAAACCCTATGATTATTTTTACTACTTCTCAAATAGATTATGCTATAGAAGCTTTTGATTTAAACGTAGTTGATTTTTTAACAAAACCAATAGGATCTGTTCGGTTTTTGAAAGCGGTACAAAAGGCTCGAGATCTGATCAAAACCAAAAAGCAGGCTGCAAATGAAGCAGATGAATTTGTGTTTATCCGAGATTCAAATATCATTAAACGAATTAAATTATCTGATATTTTATACTTTGAAGCTAAGGGAGACTATATAAAAATTTTCCTTTCAAATACCAACTACTCTATCCATTCATCCTTGAAATCTGTAGAACAAAAATTACCCGAAAATACATTTTTCAAAGTGCACAGGTCTTTTATTGTTAACCTTGGAAAAATAGATTCCATTGAGGGGGGCACATTAATCGTCAATCACACTATGATTCCTGTATCTGACACCTATAGACCGCTATTAAATAAACGGATGCAAATTCTGTAACCATCTCAAGGCGCAATCTATAAATAAATGAAATGAATAAGTCTATTTTCAATTGAGTTTATTTAAATTAAAAACTAAATTAGTTTGATCTATTCCTATTTTCACCATGCGCTTACCAAAACTATTGCCTTACTTTTTGCCGGTCCTACTATTTTGTTATGGCACAATACAAGGACAATCCAATTTAATAAGAGCAGAGAAACAGAAATTGTCTTCTGTTAAAGACAGTATCGGTTATATCAATTCCATAAACCGCTTAGGAATGCTCTATCATATGCGGAATCTGGATAGCGCTCTTTATTATAGTATAAAGGCCAAAGAGATGGCCACTAGGTTACAATATCCGAAAGGAGTAGCAGATGCTGATAATGTTATAGCGACTATTTTCGCTATGAGGGGGATGTACCAGGAATCTCTTCAACTATTAACCCAAGCATTGTCTGCTTATAGCGCTCAAAAGGACAGCGCAAACGTTAGTCAGGTAACAATAAATATGAGCAATGTATATGGAAGTCTTAATGATTCTACAAAAGCTCTTAATCTTTTGAGACAGGTCATTCGAACAGGAAGTAAAGACAGTATTATGAGCCTGGCGTATGCCAATTATTGCATGGCTAATTCAACTCTTTCTGATGATAGTAGTCAGTACTATATAAATAAAACTCGGGAAATTGCTTCCAGGTATAATGATTACCGAATGCTAATTGGAGTAAAGGAGTTAGAATCCGATTTTCTACTAAAAAAAGGTCGTATTAAAGAATCGTTAAAGGTGCTGGCTGATGCCTTAGCTGAAGCGCGAAAATATGAGCTTAATGAACAGGAAATTTACTTGTTGAATTCCTACGCCCGATATTATAAAAACCAACCAGATAGTGCTTTGCATTATGCATGGAGTAGTTATCAATTGGCTAAAGAAAACGGTTATGTAGTGGCGTTGATCCCATTATTGCAGGATGTTTTAAGCTTTACTGAATTATTGGGCAATAAGGATAAAATTATCAGCGTTCAGAAGCTACTGGAAACCACAATGGCCGAAGAGAATGAGAATTTGAAAAAATTTGTTGGAGATTACATTAAATACAATATCATACAAGGTGATAATGCTGTTTTAAGTATCATAAATAAAAATAGCAAGACCAAAATATGGCTGCTGGTGTCCATTTGTGTAGTCAGTTTATTTCTACTCCTTTTCATGTATCGCTTATACCAGGTTTCGCGTAAACATGAAAGTGAGCTGGGAAAACTCTACCGGCAAATATTGGAACAAAATAAGACCCTACAGGCAACCGACGAATTCAAAAACAAACTCTTCTCTATTTTAGCACATGATTTCAGAACTCCACTTATCTCTACAATAAGCATTGCTGGTTTAATGAAGGACAATCCAGAATTTACGAAAGAGGAAATGGAACAGTTTTATGGTGATATAGAAAAGAGAGCTTCAGATATGCTGGAGTCATTCGACATCATATTGCAATGGATCAAACAACAATTGTCCGGTTATCAATATAAAGCTGAAACACTAGTACTGCATGATCTTTTTAGCGAATCGGCTGACATTGTTATGCCGCAAATGACTCCAAAAAAGATAACATTGTCAAACCAAATACCAAAATACGTAATTGCAACATCGGATAAGGAAATGCTACAATTCGTTAATCGAAATTTACTGTCTAATGCCGCTAAATTCTCCCCTGAGGGTGGGACAATTACAATTAGTTGCACACAGGACGATCATTTGATTACTATATCCATAACAGATGAAGGCCGGGGAATGGATGAGCAGACGCTCAGTAAACTATTTTCAGTATCCAGTAACTTCGGTTCATCTACACAACATGGAGCGGGGATAGCCCTTTCCATGTGCAAAGATTTTATTCAAAAACTTGGGGGTCGAATTTGGGCACAGAATGCAGAACCAAATGGCGCCATATTCTCATATTCCATTCCATTAAAAGCATGATTCCTTCTTTTTCAGATTGCCAACTTATCCATTTTATAAAATGTTCAATATCATCCATTTTTTAGCTCATTGTTTTTACCTGGGAGCAGTTACACAAGTGACAGGTCTTTATTGGCAAGATCATCTTTTCATTAAATAAGATTCTTATCTTAGAGAAACTAAATATAAGTATGAACGCTAAAATTATCTCTCTTACCATCGCTATATTAGTGATCTTCTCCCTGAATTCATCTGCGCAAACCCGGCTTAACATTGAAGGAACCTGGAGATTGGTATCTCAAAAAATTATAAATTCTGAAGGCGGTGTAACTACTTCCGATAGTGCCGCTTTAAATCAGATAAAGGTTTATACGCCAACCATGTTTGTTAATGTCGGCGAAAGAAGAATACCACAATTAGACAATCAAAAAATGGTAGTTTCTTGTGCCGGCGGCCATTATTCTTTAAATGGCGACGTTTATGAAGAGTTTACAGAATTTGCTTCCTATAAAGACTATAAGGACCTAAAGGTGAAGTTTAAATTGACAATGGAAAATGGCAAAATGCATACAGTTGGTACCCTTTCGGGTGCTGATGGAATCATCACCACTTACGATGAATGGTATAGCAAGGTTGAAGTTCCGACACAAAGCAAAGAACTAACCGGGACCTGGAGAGTAATATCTCAGCGGGTAAATAATCCTGATGGCAGCGTGTTTACTGCAGATAGCACCTCGGCAAGCATGCGCAAAGTATTTACTCCGGGCATGGTTGTAGTCATACGTGAACAGGCTATTCCAAAGGCAGATAACCAGAAGCTTGTAGTATCCTGTGCGGGTGGCCTATACACCTTAAAAAATGGTGTTTATGAAGAGTTTATTAGTTTTGCTTCATACAAGGATTTTAAGAGCATGAAAGCAAAATTTGATTTAAAATTTGAAAACGGTAAGCTCCATACATCCGGTATACTTACAGATGGAAATGGGCAAGAGGCGGCTTATGATGAATGGTTTGTGAGGGCCGATTAGCCGGTATATTCCGAACAAACAGATATGAGTTTATCGAACTAAGCAATATTCTCTAAATACTTTAACACCTCTTCCTTTTTTCGGCTTGAGACCAATATCTGTGCTTTATTTTCCATCAGTAAGTAACCCTCACGGTAATACTTTTTAACGAATTGAAAATTTACCAGATAAGATTGATGGCACCTCAAAAAACCGAATGGGGTAAGTGAGCTCTCATATTCTTTTAGCCCTTTTGAAACAAGTATTTCTCTTCCATCTATTAAATAAAAGGTTGTATATCCTTTATCACTCTTACAAAATACAATGTCATCTATCGCAACGATTTCAATGCATTCGATGCTTTTTAGTGCAACACGTCTGGCTGCACCTACTCCTTGTGCAAGGTAATGTGCTTTGGCAATGGCCAATTGCTGCTGACTAAAGCTTTCCTGTTCCCGATGATGAAAACATTTATTAAAAATTGCACTTAAAGAAATCTCATCTATAGGTTTAAGCAGGTAGCCGAAAGCACCTAAATTCAATGCTTGAATTGCATACTGATCATAAGCAGTAAGAAAAACTACCTGAAAATCATTCATTCCGATCTCATCGAAAAGGTGAAAGCTATCACCATCCTTTAGCCGGATATCCGCAAGAATAATATCCGGTGCCAATGCAGGTATCTCGATTGCAGCTATCGAAACTCTATCTGTGACGCCTACTACTTCGAGATAGCTGATTTTTTTTACAATCTGCAAAATATGCTGCATAATTCGCACTTCATCTTCGAGGATATATAATTTCATTTTTATCGTCTTTTATTCTTCAATTAAGGGTATTGTGATTTCAGCGATTACGCCATGGCCTTCTTTTTTATCGTTGACCGTAAATTTTGCACTTTGCTCATGTGATGAAAAAAGTAGTGCCAATCGCTCTCTCAAAATAACCTGGGCTAAGGATTGCTTCTTTTGTTTGTTTACATCATTACTTCTGAGTCCACTGCCATTGTCATCCACACTTATGGATAACATCTCATTTACCTTGTTAAATGAGATGTTTAACATGCCTTTATGACTTATAAGTCTAAAACCGTGTTCTATGGCATTTTCTACAAAGGGTTGTATAAGCATTGGAGGGATAAGTATGTGTTCAAGATTTAAACCTTCATCTACAATTATCTGATAATCAAACACACCTACATAACGCATTTGTTGAAGTCGGATATAGTTATTTAAGGAATTTAATTCTTCACTTAACTCAATAAAATCCTTTCTGTTTTGCTCTAAAACTCCTCGCAGTAAACTAGAAAATGAGTTAAGATAACAAACAGGTTCTTCAACATGACCCGAGGCTATTAAACTCTGAAGGTTCGCAATTGCATTAAAAATAAAATGTGGATTTAGTTGAGTTTGCAACAACTTTTGTTCAATATTTAGTCTTTGGTTCTCAGATTTTAGTAATCTGTTTTTTTGCTTTAAACGCTGTTGATTGTAAAGAATATAAAAGAAAAGAAAAATACTCAAAAAAATCAATGTGAGTAAAACAAGCGTCCAGCGTTGCTGCTTTATAGCGGCTTCGTTTAACTTATTTCGCTCGTTTAGTTCTTGAATACTTTGGTCCTTTTTTTCAGTTTCGTATTTCTCCTGCAATTCCGCAATTTTAACCGCTTCAATTGCCTGAAAATTCCTGAGTTCGATAGTATAAGCAGAATCTGCAGCCTCCATCGCCCTGGCAAAATCTCCCTTTAGTACATAGGCATCTTTAAGGCCGTTGTAATACAGTCCTTTTCGTTTTTTAAACAGATTCTTTTTTTCGAGTTCAATACCCTCACGATAATATTTGATTGCTGAATCGGGCTGCTTATTTCGAATAAAAGATGTGGCCAGATTGTTAAAAGCAATGTCATTTAGGTTGTTATGTTTTTTCAGATAATTGAAATATAACCTACTATATTGCAAAGATTTTTCATTCCGATTCTGCCTGGCATAAATCTGCGATTCATTATCGTAGCTACGGGCAATGGCAAGGCTGTCACCAATTTTAACAGCCAGTTCACGGGCCTTGCTATTATAAAACTTCATTTTCTGATCATCTCCTAATCGAGATGCCAGCAGAAAAGAAATATCATAGTAACGTTGTTTAACAACTGCATGAGTTTTATATGGATGATTTTCATAATACAGCCCCGAGTATTTGAACGATGCTTTCTCATTCTGGTTTTGAAAATAAGCTTTGGCCAGCAAATCGTAAAATCGGTAAGTAATAGGGCTATGAGTCCGTTCTGCAACTTCCATAGCGGAAATTATTTTTTCCATTACTCCTGATTCTACCAATAGTCCATCTCCAAAGCTCTGACTTAGAATACTGTAAGTCTTCAATAGTTCTATCGTGTCATTGAGCCTTTTGCCTTTCATCTTCTGATACTCCGCAATCGCACTGTCTCTTTTCTTTTCTAACAGATACTTTCTCCCTTTGAAATAATGAAGATAGGGGTCAACTGGATTGTTATAAATCTTAAAAAGACTGTCATGCTTATCAATTACTCTTTTGTAGGTCTCAGTTGATAGGGTATCCATCGCTATAACTGCTTCCAGATAATCCTTTTCAGGATTGCTCCTATGCATATTTTTTTTCTGCATTTTAGAAGTATTTTCATCATTTCTGCATGCACAGAATATCAAGGCACCACAAAACAGAAAACGAACAAGAGGGGTTACTGTGCTATTCATTCATTAAAATTATTTATCAAGATCCTCCAATTCTAATCAACCTGGTATCTTAAAAGTTTTCTGAACTGATAGAATACCCTTTCAATTAACCTTAAATCCTGGGTTACGATTTCGGCCTTGCCTTTAAGCTCTTTATCAAAAATAAGACTTTTATAATGAGAAGTTTTTAGCCCTTTGGGAAGAATAACATCTACATAATAATTTCCTTTTGCATCAGGGGTCAAAGATATGTTTTGCACTCTTCCTTCTACAATACCATATTCCTGATAAGGATAATTCTCCAATTTGATGAGCACTTTACCCCCCGAATAAATTTTTCCGGAATTAGTTGCTGAAACTGACATTTTCCCAATCAGCGTTTTATTATTGATGGGCAATACAGATAAGATCGCATCCCCTCTTTTTATAAACTGATTTTCTCCCCAAAACTGCTGAAAACTTGCAATACCCTCTGTAGAAGAAACAATCAGGTAACTCTGCTCCCATTGTTTTAATGACTTTCTTAATTGTTCAAACAGCTGTAAAGTTTGAGAGGCATAATTAATTTTATCTTTTTCGGTATTTATTGTTGCGCTACTTTTTGTTTTATAAAAATTGGAGATGCCCTCTTCTGTTTGAGATATTGAAATATTGATATTTTCTAAACTTTGCTGTGCTTGTAAAAACTTAATTCTTTCACTTTCCAATTCCATTGTTGAAATAACTTTCAGACTAAACAGCTTTTGTGAGCGTTGATAATTTTTTCTTATCAGCTCGAATTTTTCAAGTTCCAAATCTTTCTGTTGTTTTAACGTTACTATTCGCCCTCTATATTCAGCAATATTCTGGCTGGCAGCAATATGCTCTGGGGCATAGGGGCGAAATTTTGCAAACAACTTTTCATCCTGGAAGGCTTTTGCAAAGGCATTGTAGTCGCTTTGAAGCTCTCCTAATTTAAAAGCTGATATTTTTTGAACCGGAAAGGAAAACAGTTGAACTGAAGAAATAGAATCTACAATCATCTTAAGTTCCAGAATATTTTTATAATTTGCTGTAGATTGTAAAACCATTAATACCTCATCTTTCTTCACTTTTTGATGATCTTTGATGAATATTTTTTCAATCCTGGAATCAGTTCTTGCCTCCACCTTTTCGGTAGGATTCTGTGAGGTTACGATAATGGTGGCGGGCACAAATTCTGGATACCTGATCAAATAACTCATCATCAAAATCATCAAAATCGCACAAAAAATAATCACATTTCCCCAACGAAACATCCAATGCGGTGGTTCAGACAGAAGATCCTGAACACTTTCAGAACGCAGTTCTATCTGGTCTAATATGTCTTTCTTAGTTTCCAAGTTCCAGTTGATTTTTGATTAATCTATAATACTCTCCCTTTTTTGACACCAGTTCGGCATGATTGCCTTCTTCTACAACCATCCCCTTGTCCAATACAATAATTTTATCTGCATGTTTTACTGTAGACAATCTATGGGCAATAACAATTGCAGTCTTCCCTTTAAAAAACTGCTCTAAATTTTCTATAATTATCTTTTCGTTATTGGCATCTAATGCACTTGTAGCCTCATCAAAAAAGATGTAGTCGGGTGATTTATAAACCGCCCTTGCAATAAAAATCCGTTGTTTTTGACCACCACTTACTCCCAAACCTTCGTTACCAATCTTAGTATTATAACTCAAAGGCAGGCTTTCTATAAACTCCTTAATATTGGCAATATCAATTGCCTTTCGTAGTTTTTCTTTATCTACAATATCTTCACCAATACCTATATTATTGGCAATAGTATCATCAAACACATGGCTTTCTTGCATCACAACACCACAGTGACTACGCCAAAACCTGGGCGAAATATTTTTCATGTTGGTGTTTCCTATCTTAATTTCGCCAGTACTAGGTTCATAAAACTTTGTCAATAGCTTTAGCAGCGTGGTTTTTCCGCTACCACTCGCACCAACAATTGCAGTTGTTTTTTGGTATGGGATGGTCAGGTTTAAATTTCGAAAGACGAAAGAATCTGAGCCGGTATACCTAAAGGAAAGGTTATTCAGCGCAATATTTTGCTGTGGTATTTCCGTAGCATATTGCTCGCTGGTATTTTCTTCATCTTCTTTATCATGAATCTCTCCTAACCTTTCTAACGATATTCTGGCATCCTGGGCTTGCCTGATGAAATCAATCAATTGTAACAACGGCGCATTAAGCTGGCCAATAATATACTGCACAGAGAGCATCATACCCAAGGTAAGGTTTCCACTTAAAACTAATTTTGCGGCCAGGAAGCTTACCAAAATATCTTTGACTTGGTTGATAAAACCTCCTCCAACAGACTGCCATTGCTCTAACGAAAGTGCCTTTATCTGAATTTTGAATAATTTGACCTGTAGGAATTCCCAATCCCAGCGCTTTTGTTTTTCGGCATTGTGCATTTTTATTTCCTGCATGCCGTTAATGAGTTCCATTACCTTGCTTTGTTCCTGTGCCGTTTGCGAGAACTTTTTATAATCTAACTCCTTTCTTTTTTTCAGAAAAAAACTAATCCAGCCAATGTATAAAACTGCCCCAATTAAGTAAACGATAAACAAACGGTAGTCGTAAATTAACAGAATGACACTAAAAATAACCAGGTTAACCATCGAGAACAGTGTATTGAGCGAAGAATTGGTAAGCAATTGCTCTATCCTATGATGATCGTTAATTCTTTGCATGATATCTCCTGTCATTCTGGTATCAAAAAAGCTGATGGGAAGCCTCATGAGCTTAATGAAAAAATCTGAAATGATAGCTATATTTATGCGCGCAGAAAGGTGTAACATTATCCAGCTCCTGATAATTTCTAAGCCCATTTTACCTAAAAAGAGCATAACCTGGGCAAGTAAGACCAGATATATAAAATTTAGATCCTGATTTTGAATTCCTACATCTACAATACTTTGAGTAAGAAAAGGAAAAATGAGGGATAATATACTCCCTGCCAAAAGGCCAATTATAAGCTGAGCAACAAGTGACCTGTACTTAAGCAGGTATTTAGATAAAAAAGAAAAGCTTGCTTTCTTTTCTTCATCGTCAAATTCACTTTTATAAAATTCAGGGGTGGTCTCAAGAATTAGCGCAATACCTTCTTCTGTATTTTCATTCGCATTTTCACCAATCCAACATTTTAAAAATTCTTCTTTGGTATAAGTAATTAAACCAAAGCTGGGATCTGAAATATAAACCCGGCCTGCTTTATCAATTTTATAAACTACGACATAGTGGTTTTTATTCCAATGCACAATACAAGGCAACGGTGCATCTGCAACCATCGTATTGAAATCTATCTTAACCCCCAATGTTCTAAACCCTAAATGCTCCGCTGCATTACTAAGCCCCATTAAACCACTTCCTTCTCTGGTTGTTTCAGAAAGCATTCTGATTTGCTGTAATGGAATACTTTTATTATAGTACCTAGCTATAATACGCAGGCAAGTAGGACCGCAATCCTTAGCGTCAGGCTGTTTAAAAAAGGGGAATTTTTTCATATTAAGCAGACCAGATACTATTGAATTTTTGAGATAACTGTTCCTTATCTATAAAGCATCCGGAGGCTGAAATAGTAACCCCGCAGTGATTTAGATCAAGGTAGTCTACTTCATCATCCCATTTTGATAAATACGGATTGTAGGCGCATTCGATTGGATGATACCACTTGTCAATACCTTTAACAGGAACCCGACTATCTACACACATGTACCTGAATTCACAATCACAACAAACCAGCATACTATCTTTCTGAATATTTCCCAATTCCTGAAACTGATCGGATGAGATCAGATTTAAAAACTGCACCGAAGAGATTGATTTAACCTGGCCAAAGCTTAGGGTATTGTTTAAACCATTTTTGATGTTACCATCGCTATCGATATACACCTTGCCAAAATAATAGGAATGGAAGTTATAAGCTTCTAAAAAATGCTCTGTATTGATGCCTAGTTTATCTATCGTTAATTTGCGTTTATAGACTGTAAATTCTTCATCAAAATAATTAAAGTAGACGTTTTGATACAGCTCGGTTTTTTCTATACTATTTTTTGAATTGAAAAAGTTTACAGAAAAAACCAAGTTATGATCGCTTAGCCGTTTACGATGATCTTCTAAAGCATCGTGATCGAAATTTTCGATGTATAGGTAAACACTATCTATTTCAAGGGTGTCTATCCTTTTTAAAACCTTAAACAAGTTATCATCTACCTGAGGGGCAATAATAGATAGATTTAGAATATATTCGTCTTTAATGCAATCAAAGAAATTAAAGTCTACATTGGTATGCAGTACAATGTTTGTGATTTTATTGGGTACTTCTAGCTTTCTGTTGAGCGCTGTAAAGCATTGTTTCTGGTTTTGATCGGCAAGTTCGAATACAATTTCTTCGTTAATTAAAAAATCAATGAGGGATTGCCTTTCTTCCTCATCTTCGATTTTATTAAAGTCGATGAAATCATCTGTATCTAAAATGTAAAAATGCGCTTTCGAAATGAAGAAATAATCTTTTCGAAGTATATCATAAATGATTGCCCTATTGTAACCTTTGACCGGAATACATAACTGGTTTCTTAGAAAGAATTTCCTCATAACGGCGATTTATAAAATAGGTCTAATTGTAAACTGTTGGTGGCAAAAATCTTTGATGCCCTGGTTTTAATGAGGTAGTCGGGCCTTTCTTTCTTGATTAAAGATTTTAAATGAACAGGTGCTACTCCTTTTTGTATTTCAACTTTAATTTTTTTCATATCAGAGGTTTAAAGCAAGAGCCTTTTCGAGATTATAGTTGCAGGGGTTAGATACCATGCCGAACTGGCCTATAGGGTTAAGGTCCAAAAAATAATACTGATGGTCTTCTTTAGAAGAAACGACATCAAATGAAGCACAATTTAGGCCGATATGATCTAGCAGCTGCTTAATCTTTTTTTGATAAGACTTTGGAAACTGATAGGGATTTAATCGATTTGGCTTTGAATTATCATAGTTTCTAAAATCTACTTCGGTCCTTTTATTTTTTTGCGAAAAGATTGCCATCGCATAGAAATCCCCGTCCAGATAAAAACACCTTATCTCGTAATCTTTTATAATGTTTTTCTGGAAAAATGTAGGAACAAACTCATCTGGTAATTCATTGATATCATTTACGCCGATTTCTGTTGTATAGGCTAAGTGAATAAAGTTATCTGAATCGTAAACAGAGAGTGGCGAGTTTAAGGGTTTGGAGATGATGTTTTTTTCTTTGTTGTAAAAATCTAACAGAGCGCCTTTATTGCCGCTAACCATGAAGTTTGGTGTCAGGATTTTAAATTTATTGCATAAATCAAGTACCTGAAGTTTATTGACATCTCTGGTTGCGAAATTATTTATCGATTCCATTTTATCGAAAGTGTAGTGGATATATTCCATTAAGCTTTCATTTTCTGTTAACAGGTAGTTATTCAGATATTCGCTGTCAAAGTTTTGTTGAAAAAACAGATCACCTCTTCTATACCAGATCTTTGTTATTTCATTGCTACAAACTGTTTTACCATCAATATGGAGGGTGAAGGCTGTATCTGTAAGAGAAATTAATTTTACATCGGTATTTTCATTAATTCGTATAAAATCTTTCTTTAGGTTTATTAACCAGTTAATTACCCTGCTTGTTGAGTAATCGTCGCTGATGGAGAAAATTATGACCATATACTTATATGTTGTAAACTGGTTTAAAATTAGTTTTGCCTTACTACCGTTAAAAATGGAGGATGTACCTCCATTTTTATTTTTCAATTCTTAATCAATAGAATTTGAAAGATTGTAAACCGTCCTGGTGCTTCTGATGCTTCCATCATCATTATAATACGTATAATGTGTATCTGGGCAACTGGTTGTACCGGTTCGTACCTGACAATCGCTCATTGTACCAAAGGCCATTTTGCCTCCGTTGATCTGACAGCTTTTTAAGTCGATCTTTTTCTCGAATAAACCTTTATTAATTTTCATTTTTTTGAAATTTGCTTATTAAAATAATTAGATTAATTTTTCCAGATTATGGTTATTGTTCGCGTAAGAGCTGGTGTTAATCCGGACAGTTATAGTCGGTACAAACCTGAATCGTAGTCTTGTTGTCGTCTTTAACCGTGTATCTGGTGTCTGAGCAGCCCTGAACACAGGTACTGGTTGAAGTGGTTTTTTGGGTGGCAGCTAACCGACCACCATTGATTTGGCAATTTTTTAGTTCAATTCGTTTTTCGAACAATTGGTTGATTTTCATAATGGTTATAATTTAAATTTTGATAGATAACTCGCCAACTTACCCTGGCGCATAGGCTTTTGTCGAAGGCAAATTCGGTGTATACTGCAATTGATGCAAGGAAGAACTGATATTTGATAGCTTTAAATCTATTTCCGTAGGCTCTTTATAAATATTCGTTTTATAAAGTATCTAAAAAGTAGTTCACACTCATAAAGGATTATTCGAAAAGCGGGAACAGTAAAAGATCCATGAATCCCAAACCTAAGGAAGAATTTCCTTTGAAGGGCATTTTACAAAGTCCTTGTTGCAGTACAAATATGACAGCTGGTTGGAGCAAGGGTAAAAATAAATATTATATGTACTGCCGCTGCATTAAGCATTGTAATATCAATATTTCAGGAGCATCGGTTCATCAAAAAATTCAGGAATTACCGAAATACATCAGCTTCACTCCAGAATTTCTTGACAAGCTGATAGAAAGGGTACTGACTTACCAAAGACTACCCTTGAGGTAAGGGATCAAAGGCATAAAATTCTAGCAACAAAACTTGCGACGATTGAAACAAAAATTTAAAATATTGAAAATAAACTTTTCGATGGGGTGATTAATGATACGACTTATAAGAAGGTTTAATGTACATTGGGTGTTTTTTTCCCCTATGACCTAATATTATAATCTATCAATAGTCAGATTCGAAAAACAAGGAATAATCATCCTAGTCCTCCTCCATTTATAATACCTCGACTCCCAGCTACGTTGTATAACACTTCAAACATTCTTTCGGGCGAAAAAGGTTTATTCAGAATGTCGAAAATATGCATTTTAGCGAGTTTCAATTTGACCTCGGTCATAATATCGGCAGTAAAAATAACGATATGTATTCCCGGGTACTGCTGCTGTATAAGATCCGCCAAAACGTAACCGTCAATTTCAGGCATATGGAGGTCCAGCAGAGCTACATCATAGTTGTTAGCTGTCAGCAACGCAAGAGCTTCTTTTCCACTATAAGCGCAGTCTGGTGTACAGCCGAAGTATTCCAGCTGTTTTTTGGCCACCATCACATTAATAGGGTTGTCTTCTACAAATAAAATGCGTAAGCCATTTAATCTGCCTTCGTATACCGTAATTTCAGGCCCTGGCCTGAAAGCCCCTGGTGAATTTTTGTCGGTAGCCAAGTCAAAATTCAGTTCAAAATAAAATTCCGCCCCTTCGTTCGCTGTACTTTTAAGCAATATACGTCCTTCGTGAAGTTCCACCAATTTCTGAGTAATAGCCAAACCTAAACCTGTTCCTGTATGTTTACGGTGAGCGGACTGTTGTACTTGCTTAAAACTTTCAAAAACGGTTTCATGTAATTCTTCAGGAATACCGATTCCCGTATCCTTTACAGAAAAGTGTACCTTGGCTTTACTGTCTGTCAATGCACCAAGGCGTAAAGTAATAGTTACCTCTCCCCTTTCCGTAAATTTAATGGCATTGCTTACCAGATTGTTCAATATTTGTCCTAGTCTCACCGGATCTGCAATTAGTCTTTGAGGAATATCATCGTCAATAAAGCTCTTCACCATGATCCCTTTAGCCTCGGCCAGCGACTTAAACTGATTTTTGATATTCCTTACCAGTTCAAAAATATTCACTTCTGCCAACACCAGTTCCAGTTTATCACTTTCTATTTTGGTAAGGTCCAGGATATCGTTAATGAGCTGTAACAAGTGGTCGGCAGAAAAGATCAGGCTACGCACATACTCTTCCTGATCCATCGTATGCTTAAGTTTTAGCAAATTGGCAATCCCGATAATTCCATTTAAAGGAGTGCGGATCTCATGGCTCATTACCGAAAGAAAATCTGTTTTTACCTTTGCTGAATGTTCAGCAATATCCCTTGCGCGCAGCAGTTCCAGTTCAATTTCCTTCTTTTGGGTAATATCCGTAATGGCTCCTCTCAGCACCACCACCTTATTGTCTGCTACAATGGGTATGCCAACGGCCCTAACCCATTTTCTTACGCCAGCAGGGGTGCATAGCCTGAGTTCAAAATCATATGGTATTTGTTTTTCAATCGCATCTTTTACCTTTGCTTCCATCATCTGGGCATAACCTTCTTCGTAAAGCGAAAGTACAGCTTCAAACGTAGGAACAAAATCCCGCTCATTAACGCCATTGATTTCATAAACCTGCTTTGTCCAGAACACCTCTCCTGTCAGTAAATTAAATTCCCAGCCACCTGTTGTACTCAGTTCCTGGCTCACATCCAGAATCAGGTTGCTGCGTTCCAGGCTCGTTTTTATTTCTTGAAACGCCAGTTCGTTAAGAGTGCGATCAGTGATGTCTTCTAAAAAACCAATATAATAAGAAACAACCCCATGGTCATCAAAAATAAACTTTGCGTTCACCTTAGCCAACGGATTCCTTTAGCGGGATGATGAATCCGATAAACAAAATCGAATATTTCCTTCCCTTCTGCCATTACGTTCTGAATCAGATTGATGATATGAACGATATCTTCCTCGTAAACGATCCTCATCCAACCTTTGCCAAGTGACTGTTCAACACCTAGTCCCGATATATTTTCCCATTGATGGTTCAGAAACAAACAATTACCTGCTGTATCAGCCTGAAAAGCACCCATCGGGCTAACTTCCAGTATTTTTTGTGTTTTTGCTAATTCTTTACGTGAAATACTTGTCGGTTTACTATTCATTAAGTCTTGCATTATTGGGATGTTTAGGTAATTTATTAATATAATTACAGCTATGCAAAAAAAACCTCCTTGTTAATGGATAAATAAAAAGACGCCTGGCAAAGGCTTCCTTTACTAGACTTGAGCAAAAGGGCAAATCTACATCGACGCGGGAGATGGCTTTGGCTATAAAAAAGGTGAATTTGAACTGCTAGTTTTTGAGGCCAGAAAAAAAATCTGATTACTGTATTGAAGGCTATCGTTGCAAAATTTCCCTACCAGGAAATACCTATCCAGCAGCTAATCCCTATACTAATATTGGAGAAACAACTTGTCTTGTCGTGCTATATAGATCTTTAACTTTTTCAAACTTGTGTTCCTTGTCAATACTAACGTTAGCAGTGGTTAAAATAGGCTTTCTATATCTGAGGAATTAATGAAACTTAATGGATTCCCATAACTTAATGCCCCTGAGGTTCCTAAAATTAGATTACCCAGAGGTAGCAACTGAGAAGAAAATGGCATTCCATCAACTACATATAAAGGGTCCATTTCCTTTAATCATACTATTCTGTATCTTCACCCCAGTCCCAGCAAAACCAGTCGCCTGCTCTATAAACAATCCAGCAGGAGGAGGTATCCACAGTTTGTGAGCTCCCTCTACCCCAAATTGACTTAGGATTCTTGCATCAACAGCATCGGTTTTAGTCTTAACATTCAGACTTGAAATAATAGCCATAATCAAGAATTTAAATCATATCGACTTAATCCTCTGTAGTCTATTCTTTTGTTTTATCCAGGCTCGTATATCCGCCTTAAAAAATCTGACAAATTACCTTATAAGTCGCCTTACTATTACAAGTTCGAAAAGTGACAACCTATATCTGTATGAGACCACTCTGAGCGTCCTGCTGGCCCAATGGGAGTCGTGGACGTTTTAACATAACCCATATTTTCCTCCTCTGACCTGCTTCGATGTTAGGCTCCCACATGGAGGCTCCGCTTTATACGGGTCTTCTGTCATGTTATTGTTTTTGATGGAGCAAATAGTCCTTTAAGCGAGGTTCCCAGTGCCAGCGCTTTACCTGTAATACCTCTTCGCGTTTCGCTACCTCGATCTGGCGCAAAAAGTAAGGAAATTACCGCTCCGGCCGTGACCACGGCGATTACTGCAATGGCAATCTATGTGCTATGATCAGATTTGCCGTTTAGTGTGGTTGCTATCAATTTCTTCAGCTTCATAATCTTTTTTAATTGAGTCTTATCTTCTTTATAGTTCATAACCATTTCCAAGCCCATTGGTTTAACTTTTTTATTGTAACTAGCTAATATTGTTTCCTAAGGCTACCCGTTGCCCAGGCAATACTCCTGCTGACTACCGGGAACATTTACCTGCTAGGTGCTTTTTCCTGGCTTTTTTATTTTGCTGTCATGTCTTAGCTGTGCCTGAGTAAGGGAATAAGCTTGTTTGATATTCTTTTCCTGTTTGGCCAGGTCGGCCAGCTTTGCATAATATTTTTCGATAACCTCCAGCTCCTCTTCCGACAAATCCTCCACATCAATCATATGATTACTCGTCAGCTCATGGGCAGCTACAAGTTCGTTAAGCTTGATTTGTATGGCCAGGGAGTCCTTGTTTTGGGTTTTCTGAATCAGAAAGACCATTAAGAAAGTAATGATAGTGGTTCCGGTATTGATGACCAGCTGCCAGGTCTCCGAATAATCAAAGATTGGTCCGCTGATTCCCCAAACCACTACAA